>Ga0247723_1000564_pt1 | contig 25048 bp, 30 predicted proteins | sample MSEWelMarce5H_FC_FD_189079 | JGI IMG/M metagenome (GOLD analysis project Ga0247723, IMG submission 189079) | Subsurface sediment microbial communities from gas well in West Virginia, United States - MSEEL Well Study Marcellus 5H_FC | ecosystem: Environmental > Terrestrial > Deep subsurface >... | reverse complement strand
CCTTGAGATCACCTTGTTTTAGGGGTCCAATCACAGCAGGTCCTTTTCCAGGGTTTCCCTTGTTCTTGATACAAGTTGGTTTAACACGATAGGTAGTTCCTCGTTTTAAAAGTCGTCCAACTAAAGTTTTATTCTTGCGAGTAGCAGTATATCCAGATCTAAGGATTTCACCAGACTTACATGTTTTACCACCCTTGAATAGACTGTTGAGTTTGATGTCGTCGTCGTGCATTAATAAGTATCGGCATTTTTCTTAGAAGGACAGGTAGAACATCCTTCCTTCTTTTCTAATTTTGATTTCCACATGTACATAAGAAAGACTACAATAGCGAGTAAAGTAATACCCAACATTACCATTTAATTAGAAGATAGAAATGCTTTAGACTAAGTAAACATTAGGATGTACATGCCGTCTATCGTGTATGGCGGTGTACGATATACACAATCAAGACACGCAATCTACTGTAAGAAATGTAAAGAAACAATTGAAAGTAAACATGTTCACGATTTCAAATTCTGTTCTTGTAGAGCAGTAGGAATTGATGGGGGAACCTCTGCTGGAAATCGTATATTAGGAGATCTATCGGATATGGAAAACAGAAGTATGTATTGTGCGGTTATTGATAAAAAGAAGGTATATCTACCACAAGAGATTATGGAAGAACATTTTAAGACCAATCGATTATTTCTTACTACTGAATAATGAAAGGTAGTGGAAATTGTTCTTCTACAAGCACGGATCCTGCATGTGAGGTTCCTGGACAGGTTCCTAGTCAGGTTCCTACTGAAACGGCAAACCCAATGAACATTGATAAAATGGTAGATGAAGAGAAATCAAAATACCAACAGGCCATCAAAGACTATCAAGAAGCTGAAAAGAAAGCAGAAGAATCTAAAGCTGCTTATAAATCTAATCCAAACTTTGATACTAAGTTCAAAGCAGAAATGGATATTCGTGAAAAGTTCTTAAAGAAGGACCGATTAGACCATCGTAAGACAATGCTCATAAATATATTAAGATTGCGTAATCAACTGAAGAAAACTTCCAAAGGAGGAAGGAGACTTAAACATCGTAAAACTCATAAGAAGAGATGGGCATCCCGTACTACGTTGCGTCGCTATTAAGAACACATAAACATATTCAAAAAGACGTTGGAAATCTGCGTCTAGACTGTCAAGTATTAGGATTGGATTTTAATGCTTTTATTCATACCTATTTGAAACCTGAGAACCCCATTGGAAGTGTCGTAGTAGCATTACGGAACTTCTTAAGGGATGTAGCCTGTGGAAAGAAAGTACTTATTGCGTTAGATGGATTGGTTCCCTATGCAAAGATTGTTCAACAACGCTATCGTCGTATGAAGAAACCCGAACCTTCTTTGTTTGACAAACACCAAATCTCACCTGGAACTCCATTTATGATTGAACTCGAAGACACATTGCGATTCTGCTTTCCTGAGTGTATTCTGTCTGGAACTGATGAACCTGGTGAAGGAGAACATAAGATCTTCAAGTGGCTTCAAGCGATGGAACCTTCTGAGCGTCAGGATATTCTGATCTACGGAATGGATGCTGATTTAGTCTTGATTTCTGTAGCCCAGTCATCTCTTGGATCAATCAAACTCATTCGTGAAAACCGAGATTCAGGATATTCAACGTTTGATATCAGCGCATTATGTAAAGTGTTGCCTATAGATCCTGATGATTGGGTGCATATGTGTATCTTTTGTTTTGGTAATGACTTTATGCCAAACCTTGCCATGTTTTCATTACGAGAAGACGGGTATTCACGAGCAGTTCACTTTATCAAAAAGAATACATTGAAAGGAGCCGTGAAAGATGAACTCAAAGTCATTCTAAAACGAGCCAAAGATGCAGATCGTAAGTTCGTTGCAAAAGATGGTCATGCTCTTGAAAGTCGTATGGCATTACATTTGATGGATGGAGTGTTAGATTGGACTAAAGTTGAATATGCGTATGAAAAGACGTTTGAGTGGACGTTGCACTATTTTAAAACATCGGATGTTCTAGATTGGTGCTGGTATTATCCTTACCCTGAAGCTCCTCTCTTCTCATCGGTTACCGAAAAAGAAGAACGAACCTTAGATTTTACATGGGAACATCCAACTCCTCCATTTGGAATCAAAGAACAGTTAGATTTCATTCTTCCAGGACGACATGTATATCCAGACGAGTTCTACGATGAAGGATATGATTCACGTCATATGTGGATGAAAGCTTATTCTTGGGAAACAGATCCTTATATTTCATTACCGTGGAATCCAGCGACTCCACTTACAAGTATTAAATCTCATCGTTTAGTTTGAAATCTTCCTCCTGAGAAGCCGATACGCGGAAGAATTCGAGTATCAATTCGTATTGGATTTGGTGTCTCTGTTTGAGCATCAAGTGCATGACTTACAAAAACAACTATATTTTCAGGAATGTCTATTTCAAAATTGTTTTCATGTCTTTGCAAATACTCATATTCAATTTTTCTCATTTCGTTAATCTTTTTGAGTGATGTAATTCCACTGACATCCTGCATTGTTCTCCAAAAACGCTGAATATGATTAATATATGCAATACGATAATCCCGTGCGGTTCGTGATTTAACATTATTGCGAAGTTGCTCAAAACATGCTTGGACAGTTGTATGAATCGGTTTGTTAAGTCTTCGATTCACTGCATTGTGAAGTCTGAATGTAGCAACTAAAAAGTCTTCACGTGAGCTTAACATACGTGGATATTGCCTGCGATATGATGTCAATGCAATTCCAAAATGTTCACGACAACTTGGACAAGTAATTGTTGTTTGAAACATATCTAACCATGTTTGCATCAACGTTGTTTCATACTGACTAGGTCTATCTGGATAACATGAAGCTACAGAATGTAAGGTCATCCAACCTAAAGGCCCCCATATGGACGTCATTACTTTACTTCGCGACAATCATTCCTGATTCCATACCACCTTCTAATATCTCTCGTGCTATGTGAGGTGGCGTCTTAGGATTTACATTAATATTACTCTTTTTAAGAGCTACTCGAACTCCAGCATCTGTCATAGATCGAACTGATTGTTTAATAGTATTTCTTCTCATTTCAGCTCCTTTTTTGGTAAGAATCCTCAATGTACCCTTACGAGAAGGAGGAGGTTTAGCAGGATCCTTGACACCCACAAACTCGGATCCGCCCCGAGACTTTCGGGTTCCTTTTATGATACCTCGTGGATAGGTTCGCATTGATTTATGTCGATTCGGTTTATGAACCTCCGGCTCGACGTGATCTACTTTTTGGATTTTGACTCCGGTCATCGCTTATACAAAACGGATACTTATATTTACAGACTAGAGACAGCACATTATATACCATGAATGAATGGGATGCAGTTCGCGCGTATTTTAGCAATGGTGTGAGAAGAATGGTAGATCATCAAGTCGATTCATATGAGGACTTTGTCCGACACAAGATTCCCTTAATTATTCAATCCACTCCTCCAATCACCGTGTGGCACGAACAAGATGAGACAATTAAAAAATATAAATATGAGTTTAAGCTTTCCTTTGAGAACATTTCCTATATCAAGCCTCGTATTCAAGAAGCGACTGGACGAGTGAAGCCAATGTTGCCTATGGAAGCTCGTATCCGAAACTTCACATATGCGGCACAAATGTATGTGGATATTCGATTTATCGCACGTACCTACAAGGGTTCATTATTGGACACCTACGATGAAGAGTCTCATGTATTTGAAGGCATTTCACTAGGAAAACTTCCTGTTATGCTTGGATCTTCATTGTGCTTACTAAAAGACTATCCAATGAGCTTAGCAGAATATGGCGAATGTGCTCACGATCCACTTGGTTACTTCATCATTCATGGATCTGAGAGAACCATTCTCTGTCAAGAGAAGGTTGCAGATAATCGTATCATGATCTTCCAGAATAAGAAGTCAGCATCAAAACATACTCATTCAGTTGAGATTAAGTCTCTACATGAATCGTTCACAATGCCTCCAAAGAAACTGGAGATCCGATTAAGTTCTAAGTTTAACGGATTTGGAAATCCTCTGACTGCATGTGTTCCTAGATTTCGTGAAGACATTCCAGTAGTAGTCTACTTCCGTGCATTAGGTGTCTTGACTGATCGCGCAATAACTAGAATCATTTGGGGATCTGATGAAGATGAATCACATACAGAGTTATTGGCTGCATCATTCCGTGATGCTTCTGAACTTGGAATCTTTACACAACAAGAAGCCATTCAGTATTTAACCAATCATCTTCAATATGGAACCAATCAAGAGGACAAGTGTGCTTATGTTCGTCAACTCTTGAACTCAGAGTTTCTACCTCACGTCCGATTTGCAGGTGAATTGACGACTACACCGATTCACAACTCGCGCAAAGTGATGTTAATGGGAGCTATGATTCGCCGTCTTCTCCTGACTTACTGCAAGCAGATTCCACTTGATGATCGTGATGCTTATCCAAATAAGCGTGTGGTAACTACAGGTGCTTTATTGACACATCTGTTCAGACAGTTGTTTCAGAAAGTCTGCAACGATACTCGTAATGAGTTTGTTCAAGAAGTCAACAATGATTCTTGGAAACGTGGAGAAGGAGGACCTAGACCAATGGAAATTCTGAACGTTAACAATCTTTACAAAATTTTGAAACTCTCAGCGATTGAAGGTAAGCTCAAGCAGGCTCTTGCTACAGGTAACTTCACAGTTCAAGGATTGGGTGCATCTTCAACAATGTCCAATGCCACCAAAGTAGGTGTCTCTCAAGTGTTAGCACGTATGTCGTATGCTGCTACGCTGAGTCATTTACGACGTATTCAAACACCGGTTGAGAAATCAGGTAAGTTATTGGCGCCTCGTAAGCTTCATGGTACTTCATGGGGATTCATGTGTCCTGTTGAAACTCCAGAAGGTCATTCAGTAGGTATTGTGAAGAACATGAGCTTATTAACTTCGATTACTCAACATGTTCCTTCTACAACGGTTCTTCACTATCTTCAAGACTGGAAGGACATCACATGGATTGATACACCGCGTGTCTACGAAGGAACTTCGGTTACAGTGAATGGAGTCATTGTAGGCTACACTAAGGATCCTTATGGACTTGTTACCAATCTCCGAACTGCCAAGCAAACACGTCGTCTTCATCCTCATATCTCGGTTGCCTGGTATACATTGATGAATAGCATCTCCATTGAAACTGATGGAGGACGATGTGTAAGACCTGTATTCAGAGCCGATGCAGTAGCTCCAAAAGATACATCTGATTGGAGTGAATGGTGTGCTTCTGCAATGGATTATATTGATTCATCTGAGACTGAGACCTTAAGGATCGCAATGAGTCGTGAACACATGACCAGTTCACATACTCATCATGAAGTTCATCCATCACTTATTGTAGGTCATATGGCATCGACGATTCCACTGTCAGATCATAATCAGTCTCCTCGTAATACCTATCAATCGGCTATGGGTAAGCAGGCTATGTGTGTCTATGCAGGTAACTTTGCGAAACGTCTTGACAAGAATGCCTATATTCTCTGCTCGATTGCTCGTCCAATCGTAGAAACCCGAGCTATGAACATTCTGAAAATGCACGAAATGCCCTTTGGAATGAATGCCATTGTTGCGATCGCTTGTTACGGCGGATACAATCAGGAGGATTCAGTCATTATGAACAAGTCTGCAGTTGAACGTGGGTTCTTCCGAGGTCTCTACTACGGAATGTACAAGGATGAAGAACATCGTAACGTCACATCTGGACGTGAAGAAAAGTTCATGAAGCCAATGAAGCACAATACTCGTAAGTACAAGAACACGAGTTATGCAGCCATCTCAGACAATGGTCTTCCAATCATAAACTCAATCATCAATGAGAATGATGTTCTGATCGGTAAAGTTGTAAACTTAAGAAACGATGCTGCTGGATACGCGTTCCGCGATGCGTCTACAACTCACAAGAACTCTGAACAATGTCGCATTGATGGAGTGTGGCAGGATAAGAACTCAGATGGATATCCATTCATCAAAGTACGTACGGTTTCTGAACGTATTCCACAGATCGGTGACAAGGTCTCTTCTCGTCATGGTCAGAAAGGAACCATTGGAATGTTGATGGAAGAAGAAGATATGCCTTTCACTGCAGCTGGATTACGACCCGATATCATCATGAATCCTCATGCAGTTCCATCACGTATGACAATTGCTCAGTTGATGGAGAACATCTTCGGTAAGATCGGTGTTCGTAAAGGAACACTTGGAGATGGAACACCGTATTCTCACTTGAAGGTGGAGGATCTGAAGAAACACATGGTCGATATGGGAATGCATCCTTACGGTAATGAGATTCTCTACAACGGACAGACTGGAGAGATGATGCAAGCAGAGATCTTCATGGGTCCTACCTTCTATCAACGTCTCAAGCACATGGTGATTGACAAGAAACACAGCCGTGCTAGAGGACCCATTGTATCATTGACCCGTCAGCCTTGTGAAGGTAGATCACGTGATGGAGGTCTTCGTGTAGGTGAGATGGAAAGAGATTGTATGTTATCACACGGTATCTCGGTGTTTACCAAGGAGCGTCTGATGGATGTTTCCGACCCGTTTAAGACGGGATTATGTAAGACATGTGGAACTCTTGCGATTGTTAACCCAGTTGAAGGCATATATTCATGCGGTGCTTGTGGCAACAAGACGGACTTTGTGATGAAGACCATTCCGTATGCGATGAAGTTATGGATGCAAGAGTTGGAAGCAATGCATATCACGCCTAAGATGATACTGGAATAGGATCTTCAGTTTGAGTCATTGTATTCAAACTTTCACGAGAAGGTGATTTGGACATACCCATCTTACGTTTAATAATATCCCTTCTACAAAGATATCCAAACCATCCTGCAACAATTACAAATCCAAGAAATGCTGCAACACCAATAACCTCCATTTTTTAAATGTCGCGTTCATCCTGAAAGTTTGTCTCATCCTTTAAATAAAATGCCTGGAACTACACCTGCCGGAAACTATACTGCACCTGCTATGGGAGAGGAACAAACTGCTGGACGCCGTCGCACTCGCAAGGGACCTTCTGCTAAGGCCTTGAAGCGCGTTCTCAAGTCCCACGGACTCAAGTCATCTGGAAAGAAGTCTACTCTTCGTGCCCGTGCCAAGAGAGCTCACCTCCTCAGCAAGGCTTAAATCTTTCTTTTAAAAGAAATTAAAAAATCATCACGATTCTTAGCTATTTCACGAGTATCAAACACTTCTACATCATACTTTTCCCGAATATACGCACGGAAGTCCTCTGGAAACGCTGAGAGGTCTTGCATGCCGGGTATTGTTTCAGGTTGAACATCTTCAATTACATAGATTCCTGAAGGTGATAGATACTTTTCAAGATACATAAATGAAATTACTTGATGATTACCTATATGACTTCCATCATCAATTATGATGTCTAAAGGACTATTAATAGAATTAATAACTTTACTGAGTTGTTCTGTATTTGATTGATCCGCTACATAAGTGGTAATCTTTGGTTCATTGAGTGTATGTGAATAGATATCTATACCATGAATACTTGCAGATGGAAAGTAATCTCTCCAACAACGAAGGCTATTTCCGGTTTTATATCCGGTATGAACAATTCCTGACATTTGATTGTTTTCAATCGATCCAATTCCAATTTCAAGAAGAGTTTTAACTGATGATCGGATAGGTTCAAACAAAGATGTATAAGCAGGTATATAGTTATGACAATTTTTAGAATACACAATTTGTTCAGAAATAGTTTTGTAGATTATACTTCCTGGAAATATTGGAACTTTCCTTTCTCTGTTTACAATAGATTTTGATGTAGTTGCAATGTTTTTATCAAGATAATAGCGTTTAGAAATTTCATCCAGAGAAGTCATTTTTATATAAGCTTCTTTAATCTTTTTTCTAAGATTATCGTAGTTTTCTTGGTGAAGTGTTTTGAGGCGATCAAGTGGCTTACGATACGATTCATAGTTTTCAAGAACTTCTTGTGTCTTTGAAACAATTTGATCATAAGGAACCCAAATTACAGATTCATAATAAGGTATCGTCTCTTTTAATGGAGAATCCTCTGCAATAACTATCACCCCACATGCAAGAGCCGGTAAAATTCTCAATTCTTCAGCAGTGTGATGAAAGTCCGTCTGATGAATGTTTATGAGAACTTTAGTAGACGAATAAAGTTTAAAAAGTTCATCTTTTCCAAAACAATCTTTTCTATTGATATGATTTGAACCTAATGCATTTAGCAGTTTTTGTCTACGTGGAAGTTCTGGTTTAATAAACGTTGTTAGTGTATCAATGTTTCTAATTGTTTGTGATTCACAAATAGGATACAAAATAGGAGCAATATAGACCATTTTAGATGCTATCGAATAAGACTCTAAGTTTTTAATATTAGGACAACTATAGTCTATAACAATATCTGAATTTACATGATGACTATGATAACCTAACCTAACTGTATATGTTTCAGAAGGGTTATTTATAAGTGGGATAGTTCCTTTTAAAAACCCTTGAGCTGCTCTTGAATCAACAAGTGTATGTTCATAGTTAATCGTAATTCGCATACAGTTTGGAATATGACTTACTATGTTAAGGGCTATATCAAAAGATATATTTTCAGAAATACATATTTGTTGGATTAACTCATTTATATACGTATAGTAGTCATCAACAAAAAACTCTTGTTTTTCTAAGAAGATCATTTAACTAATTACAGTATAAAGTATTATCAATTAAAAACTATTTATAATACAATGCGTATTCGTCAACGTAAACAACGTCGCACTCGTCGTATTCGACGTGGTGGAGATGAAGTTAATTTTAACCCCAATACTGGTTCTAATGAAGGAGCATATGATATGCAACAAGTACGTAGATCTTTACGTAAAACTGGATCTAAGTTGTATGGAGGCACACGTAAGAAGCGTAGAAATACTTAAACAAAAGAAACATACTACTTCAAATGAAGATCATTGATGGATTTATGTTTTACAATGAACTCAATATGCTCGAGTATCGTCTTACGATTCTCGATGATGTTGTAGATTACTTCATCCTTGTAGAATCCACTCATACACAAAACGGCAAGGAAAAATCACTCTTTTTTGAAGAGAATAAACCTAGATATGCACGATGGCTTCATAAGATTATACATATCGTAGTTCGCGATGTTCCATATGTGTTTCCACGAATTGACTATTCAAAGAAACAACAATGGATTAACGAACATCATCAGCGAAATTGTATTTCAAGAGGCATTGAACAACTTAATCTGTCTTCCAAAGATGTTATCATAATTTCAGATTTGGATGAAATTACAGATCCGGAACTTCTTAAGAAAGTTCGTTCAGGTCAACTTGAGATCACATTACAAGGATTAGATCATCATTTCTACTACTACAATCTAAATACACGAAACAAATATATCACAGACCGAGCACGTATTCTAACCTTTGCAGAATACTCGCGTTTGGATTTACCTTGTCATTCAATCCGTGAATTACCTTGTCCAGTGATTTCTCCTGCAGGTTGGCATCTTAGTTATTTTGGAGACACTGACTTCATTCAAAACAAGATTAGGAGTATTGCTGATTTTGGTGGAGATGAAACTTTTACAGATCCTAATCATATTGCTTCAAAGGTATCTAGCTCAACTGATTTATTCAATCGTGAACATTGGGGACCCGAGTATATTTTACAAAAGATTGATGTAAAAGACAACCCGTATTTACCACCTATGTATGAAACGCACTTGCGAGGGTTTTATAAAGACATCATCTAAAGGAATGTGGAGTGAAAGTTATGCGTCGCCCTAGCCTGTAAATAATTTTTCTTGTGCTTAAGCAAACAATATGGGTGGTGGTCTTCTTCAACTTGTTAGTTATGGTGCGCAGGACATTTACATCTCTGGTAATCCCCAGATTACTTTCTGGAAGGTGCTTTACAAGCGTCATACCAACTTCGCTATGGAATCCATTGAAGTCACCTTCAACGGCCAGGCCGACTTCAATAAGCGTGTGACTGCAGTCATCAACCGTAACGCGGACTTGATGTACCGAACATACGTCCAAGTCGTTCTCCCTGCAGTTGATTTGAGATCAACCACTGTCAACCGATTCCGATGGCTCAACTTCATTGGCCACCGTCTCATCAAGACAGTTGAGCTCGAGATCGGTGGTCAGCGAATTGACAGACAGTATGGTGACTGGATGCAGATCTGGACCCAGCTCTCTCAAGATCAGGGTACCATTGAAGCACTCAATGACATGCTTGGTAACACCCATGATCTCGTCTTGATGAAGGACAAGAGGGGTTATGACTTGGATGCATCATGCGCTGGTTCTGAGCTCACAAACACATGCGCTCCTCGTGCAGGCACCCCAGCCCGAACTCTCTACATTCCTCTCCAGTTCTGGTTCTGCCGCAACCCTGGTCTTGCAATCCCTCTCATTGCTCTCCAGTACCACGAGGTTCGTATCAACATTGAGTTCGAGCAATGGATCAACTGCACCTACGTTGAGATGCAATCTGGCACTGCCCCAACATCCATCCAGTCATTGACTGCTGCCTCTCTCTACATCGACTATATCTACCTCGACACTGAGGAGAGACGCCGATTCGCCCAGCAGACCCACGAGTACTTGATTGAGCAGCTCCAATTCACTGGTGCTGAGTCCATCACCTCCTCCTCCAACAAGATCCAGCTCAACTTTAACCACCCAGTTAAGGAGCTCGTCTGGGTTGTTCAACGAGACTCCTTCGTTGACTGCACTCCTAACGCAGAGTTCATTGTTGAGGTCAACGGATGCCAGCCATTCAACTACACTGATGACTTCAGCACTGAGGGTATCGTGATGGATGTTCTCGCACGTGGCGCTATTGCAACAGGAACAAGTGGTGCTGCTGGTGTAGCTAGTATTGGACCTACCTACATCGCTGAGGGTCCTTCAGGTCCTTACTTCACCCAAGGTCTTGGTGCTATAGGTGCAAGTCCATCACTCAACGGTGCATCTTGGTTGGATTCATACAACACCCTTGGAGGTCCTCAACAGTCAATCATCTTCGAGGACACGACCAACTACCTCCTCGCTAAGGTTATCCTCCAATCCGGAGTCAAGTGCGAGGGCAAGAACCCAGTTGAAGTCGCCAAGCTCCAGCTCAACGGCCAAGACCGATTCACTGAGCGTGAGGGCCGATACTTCTCCCGTGTGCAACCATTCCAGCACCACACCCGAACACCTGCTCAGGGTATCAACGTGTATTCCTTCGCGCTCAAGCCAGAGGAGCACCAGCCATCAGGTACCTGCAACTTCTCCCGTATCGACAAGGCAACCCTCCAATTGACTGTCTCAGTCAACACAGTCCGAGGTGGCCGAACTGCTCAGGTGCGAGTTTATGCAGTCAACTACAACGTGTTGCGAGTCATGTCAGGCATGGGCGGCTTGGCATACAGCAACTAAACAACATAACAAGAAAACCAAAAAACAAAATCAAACTGGAACTCCAGACTGATTTTGTATTAAACTTAAAGTGATTCATTGATACATATATAATGCCTATTCTTTGCTTAAGTCAAGCAGGTCAAGATGTATTTGTCCGTCATGTTTTAGGACGTACTGGAACGTTCTTAGATTTAGGATCATTTCGTCCAACCTATCATAACAATACACGAATTCTTGAACTTGAAGGATGGTCTGGTCTTTCAATTGACTATCAAGATTTTGGAGAGGAATTCAAGCAAAAGAGAAATACACCTTTTCTACATGCAGATGTAACAACCATTGATTGGAGTAAAACATTTGAAGACTATCCCTTTTTGAAAGGGACGATTGACTATATCTCTTTTGATGTAGATGGTGCAACCCGTCCTGCTTTTGATCGATTTCCATTTGATAAAGTTAAGTTTGCATGTATGACCATTGAGCATGATCAATATAGAGTTGGAACTGAACTCAGAGATCATCTTCGTAAAAAGCTTACTGAATTAGGATATGTTTTGATATGTGCAGATGTTGTGATGCCTGATTCAACTTATGAAAAGTTTGGAGCATTTGAAGATTGGTGGGTGAATCCAGAATTGGTAGATATGGATCGATTAGAAACAATACGATCTAATAATATATCTTACCTTGAAATCTTTAAGAAGATTGACCCTACAAAGTATGCTTTTTATTGTCCACCTCCTTCGTATAACTGAGCATGCTAGAGTCTTACACAAGAATAATGCACATTGAAGTTTCATTAGCGGATGGATTGGATCGTCTTACGATTCTTGAAATTAAAAAATCAAAGATCACATGTCCTATCAAATTGAAAGAAATTGAAAAGGAGATAGATGCATTACATGAATTTATTCCATTTAAGAAGGCTTATGAATTTCAATATAAGCTTTTGCTGTACACAAATCTTCAAGTATGGAATTCAATGGATAAAGTGAATGCAACTGAAATGGACTCTCGAAATACAGTTGAGTTTGCAGAATTGGCAGCAAAAGTCTATGATTATAATGATCAACGATTTCGGATTAAACGTCTAATAAACACGATGTCTAATTCTGCTCTCAAAGAACAAAAAAGCTATGGTTCTAAACATGTGGTTGTCACAGTTGATGATGTAGACCAATGTATTCCTGTCATTAACTATTTGAGTGTGTGTTATGATTCTGTTTCATTTAGTTCAGAACATATGGAACAATTAAAGAACATTTTTACAACGCCAAATTTTATATATGAACCTATTGACTCAACTCTTATCATTTCTGCAGATACATTTGATTTACCTGATCGTTCAGAGTATGAGTTTACTCCAATTAAATACATTGCGTGTGGTCTACTAGGTGATTTCATTCATCAACTTTCAGTTATCAATGAAAAGTATAAACTAACTGGACGTAAAGGTATTTTGTATATGTCAAATTGTTTGGAAGTATTTCGGTGGGGAATCGAAAGAACCTATGAAGATATAAAACCATTTTTATTAACTCAATCGTATATACATGACTTGAGAATCCATGATGGGACTGAATATGAAATTCATTTATCTAAATGGCGACACGATGTGAATCATCTAGTTGACTCATGGCATACTGTTTTTAAACGTCATTATGACATTGAATGGTCAAAAACACCTTGGTTCAAAATTCAAGGAAATTCAGAATATGAAAACACAGTCTTCATTTCAACATCTCCTAATCGTTGGTGGGAGGAACCCTTTGATTGTGCCATGTTTGTCAATCAACTAGGTAGTGATGTTCGCTTTTTAGCATCTGAACAATCAAACTATGATCATTTTGTTTCAAAAACAGGTATTACTCTTCCACTTGTAATTCCATCTAACTTTACAGAATTAGTTTCAGCTATTCAAGGGTGTAAGTTATTTGTAGGTACATTGTCTGCACCACTTGCTATTGCAGATGCTCTTCATAAAAAACGCATTGCTCTTCAACAACATGATTATGATAGTTATCTAGCTGGTAGAACTAATCCTTCGTTTGTGACTTACAAAAATAGTCTATCTAATCTAATATAATGTATATCCCATTAATGAAGTCTACCTTTTTAGGTGAGAAAGAAACAAAAGATGCACTTTGTTCATTCATTCAAACATCTAATAAACTAAGTATGGGTGATGAAGTTTCAAAATTTGAAAGATCCTTTGCTAATTGGCAGGGTCGTTCACATTCAGTGATGGTGAATAGTGGAAGTTCTGCTAATCTTGTAATTCTACAAGCTCTCTTGAATTTAGGACGATTGTCAAAAGGAGATCGTGTTGGTGTTTCTGCTGTAACATGGGCAACAAATGTGATGCCTGTTATTCAACTTGGTCTTGTTCCAGTGTTAATAGATGTAGAACTAGAAACTTTGAATGTTTCAAGTGAAGAAGTTAGAAAGCATGATATTCGTTGCTTGTTTATCACACATTTGTTAGGATTTCATGGAGATATTGAAGTTATTGCTGAATACTGCAAGTCAAAGGATATCCTTTTGATTGAAGATACATGTGAATCGCTTGGAACTGATTGTAATGGTAAAAAGTTAGGTAATTTTGGTCTTGCTTCTAGTTTTTCTACATTTGTAGGGCATCATATGTCTACGGTTGAAGGAGGTCTTATAGCTACAGATGATGATGAATTAAATCAGATGATTCGTATGGTACGAGCACATGGATGGGATCGAAATGTAACACAACAACAACGAAATGAACTTAGATCCAAGTGGGACATCAATGACTTTTATGGTCCGTATACATTCTATACACTTGGATACAATGTCCGTCCAATGGAACTTCAAGGATTAATTGGTTCAATCCAGTTGAAATATGTAGATGAATCAAATGAGAATCGCAAACGATCGTATGCTAAAGTTTTTGATTCAATAGATTCTAAAGACTTGATGCTTCCTAATCAACATGTTCCTGCATTTGCAATTCCAGTCATATGTTCAAGTCCAGAGGTTCGAGATACATATGTTAAGAAGTGTCGTGAAATGGGTATTGAAACAAGACCGATTGTTGCAGGAAATATGAATCGTCAACCATTCTTTAAAGAGTATGCTACTGAAACGCCTTTGCCTGTAGCAGATAAGATTCATGCATGTGGATTTTATCTTCCAAATCATCCAGATCTTACAGAAGAAGAGATTGATTTTTTATGTAGTATTTTTACAAATGTCAGTGATATCAGGTATTAAGAAAAAAATGCTCTCAAATACAAAAAACATAAATCGAGCACTATTCTTGTGTAATCCTGGGTTAGGAGATAATATTGATATGATTGGAGCTGTTCGTTATTTTTCTCAATTTCATACGCAAATAGATGTCCCGTGTTACAAACATAACATACAAACTCTCTCTGATTTTTATTCAGATGATCCAAAGGTAGTTTTAATTCCAATTGAAGAAGATTTTTGTAATAAACATTGGATGGATCAAAAATTTGCATCTGTTAATCAACTAGAATTAATTGAATATAACCCATCTGATTATGTAACTGTATACCGTTCTGGATTTTGTAAATATCCACGCAACTTAACTTGGCCAGATTCTAATATTCCAAAATGTTTTTATATGGATTTAGGTTTGGATCCAAGTATAGGGCACTCATATTTTCATATTTCTGAAAATAAGAAGTCTCAACTACTTTATAATAAGATCAAACATATTCCATACATCTTTACCCATCAAAAATCTTCTAATAATTTTACACCATTGATTAGATGGGATATTAACAAAACATTTACGATTGATCCAAATGTGAATCTTTACCCAGAAGGTCATCAATGGCATGAACTTGCTAGTCATTTTGTTAATAAACCATTCCCTCATTATACTGATACCATTATACATGCATCTGAACTTCACATTGTCAACAGTTCATTCCGTTGTCTTTCTGCTCATTTACCACTTGAAGCAACTGTTAAGAAGTGTTATGCCCGCGAAACAGGTGACCATATTCCAGAATGGACATTTATTCGCCACAATCCGACTTTACCATTGCAGTAATCATCTCTTGGAAGCTTGTTTTTGGTTCCCACTCTAATATTCTCTTTGCTTTTGAATTATTTCCAATTAAAACTTCAACTTCTGCAGGTCGATAAAATAGTGGATCAATTCGAATCACTACACGTCCAGTTTCATCTGTTGCAGTTTCATTTTCACCTGAGCCATTCCATGTGAGTGTCATTCCAGCACTCTTAAATGCGAGTTCTACAAATTCACGAACAGTATGAGTCTCTCCGGTCGCTAATACAAAATCATCTGGAACGTCTTGCTGAAGTATCAGCCACATTCCATATACAAAATCTCGGGCATGACCCCAATCACGTTTTGCATCTATGTTTCCAAGATGAAGACAGAATGAAGGATCATTTTTAATCCTTGAAATACCCTTTGTGATTTTTCGAGTTACAAACTCTTCTCCTCTACGTTCAGATTCATGATTGAAAAGAATTCCATTACACGCAAACATTCCATAGCTTTCTCGATAGTTCTTTGTGATCCAATATCCGTATAACTTTGCTACACCATATGGACTGCGAGGGTAAAAGGGCGTAGTCTCGGATTGCGGTGTCTCAACAACTTTTCCATACAATTCTGATGTTGATGCTTGATAGAATCTAGCTTGTGTTAAATTCATAGAACGTAGAACTTCTAAAATTCGAAGTGGTCCAATTCCATCTACATCTGCCGTTAGCTCTGGTTGACGAAATGATGTATGTACATGAGATTGTGCACCAAGATTATACACTTCAATACGTTTATAATGGGAAACTTCTTCAAATATTATACGAAGAGATGTTGTATCTGATAAATCCCCTTCTTTTAAGAAAAAATTAGGATGATTTAAGATACCTAAAATTCTTTCTGTATTTGAATGAGAAGTTCTTCGAGCGACTCCATATACATGATAGTCTTTAGAGAGTAATAACTCTGCTAGATAAGAACCATCTTGTCCTGTGACTCCTGTAATTACTGCAACACGATTCATTAGTATTAATCTATCCCGCAGTATTTAGATCGTTTTTTTGTAAAGTTTATATAATGTCACCACCTATTATATTCATTTTAGATGAATCAAATGGTTTTTTTTGTTTATTCTTTTTGATGTTAAATGCATATATTGGATCTAAAAAGTTAGGATATCGTTTTTATGTAAAAAGTTCACTATGGAAATATAGACATACCGAAGGTTGGCATGATTATTTTACAACACTTGAAGAACCTCCATTATTTCCAATTATATTAAACCCTATCTATGCTAATTGTAGTCTCGATAGATTCTACAAACCTGATCATTCACTTCAAGAATACTCAATAGCTATTCATGAACTATTTAAATTGAAACCTGATTTAGTCTTCAGAGTAAATGCACTTGTGAACAGTATGCCCTCAGACTATATTGCAGTATTTGTTCGTAGGGGTGATAAATTGATTGGTGAAGCAAGGTATATTCCATTCTCTGATATTCTTAAGTGTATTCCACATTCTGAAACAAGTACATTTTTTATTCAAACTGATGACTACAGTGTTATAGAAGAAGCAAGGAATCTTCTACCAAAAGCAAATATTATTTCTACAGTTCCTCCAACTAAACGTGGATCATTTCATATTATAGAACGACCTCGTAAACAGATCCGTGAAGAAACCGAAGAAATGTTAGTTGGACTCTCTGTTTGTTTGCGTTCATCATCTTGTTGGACGGATGATACATCTAACGTAGGTCGATTTTTAAAGCTTTCAAATCCACGTGTTCATATTTATCCAAAAGACTATGATGTAGATTTATCAACGATTGTATGTCCTTCATGGGGTTTTGTAAAAAGATCCCCGTAAAGAGTAAATGAATCAAATCGGATCTCGTGCTCAAGTCATGCATGGAACAGCTCACCACACCACAGGTGGATTAACTAAAGCAGACCTCAAGATGAACAAGTGGGGTCGTATTGTCTCGCGTAAGAAGTCAGCTAAAATGTCTCACGGAAAAACTCGCCGTAACAAGTAATGCGTCTGATCTCTATATTAAGTGCAGCGTTATGGGTGGATTTTGCTGTAATGGCACTCATCAAGATCGTTCCAGCACCTATTTCGTTTCTTCCTCCAACCGGTGCACTCACTCTATGGTATGATAAATTTGGATTAGCAGCTGTAGCAGCAGATGTTTTGAGTTTATTTCTAGGTGTCCTTTTGGCTACGTTCTTGTTTCCAGGAGCGATGGGACTTCAACTTGTGATTGGCGCAGTTCTTGTTCAGATGCTACATGATATCTTATTTTATGTTGTAGTCATCCAAGGAGTTCCTCAAGGTCAGAATGAAATGATTGATGTATTCAAATCCTATGCAAGTGAAGGCAGTTGGAAGATCTTAGTTGCTGATGCATTGATGATTTCATCTGTAGTTTTACTTGGCCGTCTTTCAGATTTACTGTTCTCGTATCGTATGATTGCGTTTCAAGCATTATTAGGCATGTATTCATTGATTTATATTACCTATACTAAGTAATGGCTGGAGGATTATTCGGAACACACCTTGCATTGAATCCAAAATGCCTCGTGTTTTCTGCGTTTGTATTGATTGTCTATTGGATGCCTCATTTCAAGGCATGGCAACATCGCGTTGTAATGGCATTTTTATTAGCATGTGTAGCCTATGTTCTGCTCGCATGGTATGACATGATTTACGATTGTAAAGATCGGTTAAAACCCACTGCCCTTGGATGGATGTGGGGCTGGGCAAAACCACCTTCATATATGAAAGAGTTTGAAGAACTTCCTGAACGAGAGAAGAAGATTGTCCGAACCATTGACATTGTGATCTTGATTCTTGTTGGAGTGTTGATAGTAGCTCCCTTTCTTGTGAAGAAGTAATGGCTAAGACTCTGAAACAACGCCTTAGGGCTGCTAAAAAGAAGTGTTCTCCTGGTTATGATGTATATGATTACCGAATGAACCAAAAGGGTGAATTCTGGAGCTGTCTTCCTGGTGGTCTAAAGCGAAGAAAAACACGTCGCAATAGCTCCTCTCAAGGTCGGGTGCGTAGAAGAACTTAGACGCCGAGCCTCATGGATACATAAATGAGTGACGACCTAGTGATTGCGAAAACAGTTCAGACGTCGCCCATACGTACTCTTGCTGAGGGTCTCAAGTCAATGTTGGTGGAGATGAACCTTGTATTTGATAAGGATGGTATTCGAATGATTGCGATGGATAATTCACGAACGGTCTTGACACATATGCGATTACACGCGAACAAGTTTGAGCAATATGAGTACAATAACTCTGCGTCAAAACTTAGCGTGGGTTTGAATACCGATCACTTCTATCGTATTGTGAAGACAGTGACCAATGATGATACAATCACCTTTTCAGTCTCTCGTGCTGAATCTAATCATTTGACCATCACCATTGAGAATGGAGAAAAAGGACGTCGTATTAAGTATCGTTTGAACTTGCTGGATTGTGATGAATCGGATATCACGATGCCTGAAACTGTGTTTTCAGCTCGCGTTACAATGCCATCGTTAGACTTTCAAAAGATCTGCCGTGATATGACATTGTTGTCTGCAAAAACTGTAGATATCAAAAATGTCGGTAATACATTGACTTTCTCATGTAAGGGTCCTTTTGCCTCTCAAACTGTTACGATGGGTGATGCTGCTTCTGAAATGTCTGTTAGCAAGAATGAGTCTACTGAGATTGTGAGTGGTTCCTTTTCACTACCTCATTTAGTCCTCTTTACAAAATGCTCTAACTTGTCCAACAATCTTGAAGTCCATATGAAAAATGACTGGTTCATTATGATCCGATATGTGATTGCGAATTTGGGCGATATTAAGTTATGTTTGATGCCCTTGCCTGCTTCAACTGCCTAAAACTACTTCTTCTCAGAATATAATGCCAAAGACTCCAAGAAAAACATCATCTCGTCGCCGGAAAACATATCGGCAACAAGCTGTTGAAATGCAAGGTGGAGATATTGCATCCGTTGAGGCACTCATTAAGAGTACTCCCATTGGAAATATTAATATTATCAACCCAGCAAGCAATTATGTTGTCGTGACATATTGGTGGGGAAAAGAGAACATGAACCGAAACCTCCAGAACCCTTGTCCAGAGGATATTATGGATATTGCTAAAAATCGAATCATTGCCGAAATAGGACGTGAAACTGGGTTTCCAAAGCCCATTGTAGATGAACAAATTCGAATTGAGAAAATCACCGATCGTCCACTCACACGTGTAGAGAAGGAGTACCATCAAAACTTAAAGAAGCAGTTCAAGGAATGGGCGATAAAGAAGCTAGCAGCTATTCCAGATCTCCGAGATCGCATTAATGCAATTGTGAGAGAGATTGAGCCCGGTATTCTTGCAAAGCCAGGCTCTGTGAAACCGCGGAAGTTTCCGGAGATGATTGCAGAATGGGAAGAGTACTGCAGAAGGGCGGGGGTTAACTACGTTGCAGTTAATACAGAGTTTCCGCGAGCAGACTACCAAAATGCGATCAATGGAAAACCACTCTTTATCAAGCAAGCACTGGATGCAGTCAAGCCCCGAAATGTCCTCTATATTGATGGTGATATGTGGATGTTGAAGTATCCTCATCTTTTTGATCTTGAAAATGTAGACTTTATGGCTCGTGGATGGAATGTAGATCCTCGTACGAAAGAGAGGGCAATGCAAAGACCATATTTTGACCCATATACTCTTGAGACATCGGGAGGTACCATGTATTTTGGAAATACTATTGCTGCGCGTCAGCTTCTAGATGCTTGGGAGGAGGAATCAAACAAACAGATTGGAAAAGCTGATGACCGTATTCTTTCCCAGGTCTTTACGAAGGATTCTATGATATTGAATACGAACACCATTCAGCTTCCCATTGAATACTTGTGGTTGACTGATAACTACAAGAGTTATTTAAGAGGTCCAGAAGATCCATCATCTCATGACGATGCATTTATTGAGCACTTTTACTGCTTAACAGGTGAAGAACGAGCTGCAGAACAGGGCGCAGCTGCTTCTGGACGCACACCCGAAGGATATGAGGAAGAAGTTACGGATAATATTAACTACAAGCGTCCTTCGGAGCTCATTTATGAGTATATATTCTTTGATGGCGACAGGAACAAGTGTGATGGATTTGCACGCTATTTCAAATACCTAGCAGGTGCAAAGGGTGTTTTCACAAACAAACCATTGGCGAAAATCGTAAAACTTGAAGAGATGTATGGGCCTTATAACGATATTGCTAATAGGAATCTGGAAGGACTTGGACCCCAACAAGCCATTGTACAACAGGGTGCTATCGCAAATCCATTCTCTCCTGATCCAAGACCTCAGCGTCCTGCGGTATCTCTTCCTCAGACTGCTTCCATCCGTGAAATCTTACAGAAGTTAATGGGAGGAGAAGATGTAGAACTTGGTGGTAGAGTCCAACGCGGACCGGAAGACGAGTGTGTGGCAGTAAATGTATCTACAACGCCCGTTGATATGTATACCCGTACACTTGAGTTGGATATAAACTCACCTATGTTTTTCTCTTCCAAGTCTCGTACACTAATCCATCTTCTTGCAATGTGCGAGACACTGAAGGATATTAACAAACACTTAGCTGGAAGTTACATGTTTATGTCTCGTATTCGGTGGAATTTGACAAAACCTAAGAATATATCTGCGAGTTCTATTGAACAGGACATTGACTTCAAACCTATTTTCCACCAGATTTGGTTCGGAGCAGAAATTCCACAGTGGCGTAAAGTGATGTTTGATGCAAACAAGAAAGTATGTGAAGAATCAGGGTATGAATACAAGCTTTGGAAAAACCAAGACCGAAATGCAGAGAACTTCCCACAGACAATCGGATATCAGAATGCAGCACTTGAAGCGGGTCAAGCAACTGGACAGAGTCGTTGGGCACAGGTTGCAGACTTAGCTAGGTTGGAGATTGTCTACAATAGTAGTGGTATTTATGCAGACTCACTTGTGGAGATCACACCTGCTTTACTGAAGGCTGTCACAGAAGCTATCAACCAAGGCGCACAGTTTGTAGGATGTAATGAAGATGAATGTGAACCTCCTCTGGATTGTAAGAATGCACAGGGTGAAATGTACCTAAGTAATAGCTTCTTTGCTGCAACGCGTGGTAATCCAATTTTTGAGCGTCTTTTATCGAGTGAGTCATTGGACAATATTGATATGGAAGATGAACGCTTGAATCATACAACGGGTCCTTACTTCCTTCGCGCTGCTATAACCCCTCAAGACAGTGTATTTATGTTCAAGTCAAATCAGATCTATCAATTCAACCAACAGGAAACTCCTTATAAGGAGCCTAATCCTGACCCATTCCTGTTTAAAAATATGGTTGCAGGAGCCGTTAAGGTGAATGATAACATGTACTATCTCCCAGGAGGAATTAAGAAGCTACAGACAAATTTCTTGTTTTCAAAAAAGGGTCCTCTTGCTACCTACCATTCAGGATTAGGAGGAACATGGAGCACTTAAAATGGATCTATTTTTGTAAAATCTAGAGGAGTTAACAAAATGAGTGGACCTACTAGCGCAGATGATGACTATATGAGTGCAGAATCAATTTTAGATTCCCTATTTACAAATATTTACCTTCGTGGACCTCCTCCTACGGAAGAAGAACTACAGAGGACTCCTGAAATTCTTCCTCCTGAAATGAAGATGACTGCTGGTGGACAAAAAGACTCCAATGAAGGTGGTGAGATTGTTAATGTTTTATTCAATATCCGTGATCAGATTAAGCTGTATCACTGGCAGACGATGTCCTTTTCTGAACATAACTCTACAGATGAGCTTGTCAAAAGTCTAGATACCAATATTGACAAATTCGTAGAGGTCTATATGGGCCGCTACGGTCGTCCATATGTAAAGGAGACTCTCCATGTGAAGAATCTAAGCATTTCAGGTATTCGTACATTTCTCAAAAAGAGCAGTGACTGGCTTGCCGATAAACTCCCTTCTATGCTAAAAAAGACAGATACAGATCTTCTGAATATTCGTGATGAGATGTTGAGTAATCTAAATCAAGTAAAGTATCTCCTCACACTCGTTTAAAATGGATCTAAAACTAGGTAATAAAGTAAACTATACTAAAATGTATCGTAAAAACTTCACCAATACACAACCTAAAGAAATTGTACGGGAAGCCCGTCTTCAACAAATCTCCGCAAATCTCGGTCTGTCACCAAGGGTTCTTCGAACAGACAATAAGACATTCATTGAGATGGAGAATATTGATGATATGGCTCTTGCTTACAAATATGGCTATGATGTAGAAGAGTTACCAAATGATATACGAAAGCAAGTATATGATCTGGTTTATACCCTGTATCAACACGGAATTCAATACATAGATATTACACCCTATAACTTTATTGAGAAAGATGGAAAGGTATGGATTATTGACTTTGGACATGCATCAAAACGTAAGCGTCTTTGCGAATATTTGAAAAGGTTATTCAATGAAGGTTATCTTCATGAGTGGAATTCTGAGTTCAGATAGTTTATATGTATAAAGTAATGGATAGTTTCTGGACACCTGAAGAGAAAGCCGAATGGAAAGAACGGTGGAATGCAGAGCCCGAAGATTCATTTGAGAGAGCTTCTCTACACGAAATGAAAGTAGAGGGTATCTATCGCCCAAAGCAGGTAAATTCTTTACCTCCTTCACCTACTTCTCCACCACCTGGCCCATCTTTACCACCTCGTCACCCACCTCCTACTACAGATCCTAAAAAGATACTATCCGATGCCAAACGAACTGCTTTTTTCAAAGAGAAGCGTAGATTGACACCTCAAGAAGAAAAGACTATTCTTAATGAAGCCTTAGCAAAAACTAAGATCCCTGAAGGAATTGCAACCAATTCAACACGACGTAATGTTCCTTCATTATTCGGTGGTCGGAATAAGACCTATAAATCAAAGAAAGGTGGAGAGATTGTAACTGTATTGTTCCATATGCGTTCTCAAGTCAAATTGTATCATTGGCAAACACGATCCTTTGCAGAACATAAAGCCACAGATGATTTGGTTACAGCATTGGATACCAATATTGATAAGTTCATAGAGGTCTATATGGGTCGCTACGGACGTCCTTATATGAAAAAGACACTTCCAGTAAAGAATTTGACCGTTTCAGGTATTAGAGGATTTATTACTAAGAGTGATGAATGGCTTACTTCATCTCTTCCACGAATGTTAAAAAAGACAGATTCAGACTTGCTGAACATTCGTGATGAAATCTTAGCAGACTTGAATCAGATTAAATATTTATTTACTTTGGCCTAGTGTTGTGAGCCTTATAAACAATATCGTCGGTTGCCTTCATCTTCATTGTAGGAGCAAACAGCTTCCTATCTGTAATGTTTGTAGTTGTATTCCAAACTTTAATAATATGAAACTGACCTTTGGGTGATACTGAAACACCCACGATCGCTTCTTTGTAATTGGTTAGAAAGCCATTGACGAAGCAGTGAGCCATTGCGTCAATGAATACTTCACAGGTTTCACGTGCGTCCACTTTTTTAGACCACGCACCACCTCGGATATGTTCGGGCGCCTCCCACAGAGGACGATACCCGTCTCGCATAAAGAAGAACATGCCTGATTCCCAAGCATCCTTGGAAATCGCATCAATAACAGACCAAAATTCTGCAGGGGTTGAGAGAGAGGCTACATTGGTATAGGATGACTCAGAGTAATTATTATCATTGGGGTCGTGATACCAGAGGACCCATTTATTAGGCATAGGGGTTGAGTCAGACATTATAACCACCTTCTACTCTATTGTTTAGGTTTCAATCCATTTTGTTTGCCGTAAAGTCTTTTAATAGGAATTGTTAAGGTTCCATATTTAATTGAATCCACAAATTGAAATGGTTTGTAGACTGGAACATTCAAAATATGAACACCATCACAGACCAAAATAATAGATGCATTATCCGGTACTACATATCCTGCTGCCTTCAGAGCATCGTGATATGTTTTGATCTTCTTAAATTTGCCGTGACGAATAATTGTTGAACCAATTCTTGCCATTGGACTTTCAAAACAACTTATGCATGTTCCCATTGATACAAAATGGATATGATTCTCTAAACAGGAAATGTAAGGGAGTGAAAATGGACATCTCAACTCTCTACTCTCTAAGAACATCTCCCCGCCCCCCTTTGGATGAAGCAATCCGTATCATTATTTCGAAACTTAAAATTTCCTTCAAACCTTCTTTCCGTCGCCCTATTGTTCGCAGGGCACAAGTAGAAGAAGTCTCTGCAAACTGGCGAGAAATAGCATTAGTATCTTTGCATCGCAAGGTGCGTGAGAAGGATGACCCAGACTACGATGAAGTCAATGCGTTCCTGAACAAATTGACTAAACAAACCTACGACAAGATGATGGTTGGTATCATGGAAAAGCTTGATAAACGTGATTCTATGTTCCGACTCCGTGTGACGACTCT
>Ga0247723_1000563_pt1 | contig 25065 bp, 44 predicted proteins | sample MSEWelMarce5H_FC_FD_189079 | JGI IMG/M metagenome (GOLD analysis project Ga0247723, IMG submission 189079) | Subsurface sediment microbial communities from gas well in West Virginia, United States - MSEEL Well Study Marcellus 5H_FC | ecosystem: Environmental > Terrestrial > Deep subsurface >... | reverse complement strand
TCTCTTAATTATCTTTAATCTGTACAAATAAATAAACTAACATGACAAAATTTAACAAATTCGATCAGTACGTAATTGAGCAAGCATTAGAGCTATGGGTTGAAAATTTCGAAAAGGAAATTGAAGCCGGAGAAGCTACAGGCCATCGTCTATTATTTGCTTCGGGATATCCAGCAATGGTATCTAAAGATATCCAATCAAAAGTTAATTCACTAACTAAAAAGAAATAATCATGGAATTAAACTTCGGAATATACAAACAAACTGTCTACATAGTAGAATTCGGTGATGTGGACCTAAGTCATATTAAAATTGAAAATAATGGTAGTGATGACTACGTAGTATTCAGTTACGGTGAAGAAATCGATGTATTCAATTACAGTGGTAATGATCCATTTGATGCAATTAATAAATACTTAAGCACATACGCTAATGAAAACGGCTACGTATAGGGCAATCTAAGAATTTCCTTATTATCTTTAATCTGTACAAACAAATAAACATATGGAAATCCAAGATTTAAGACTCAAATTATTTCATGTTATGGATGAAGAAGAAGCATCCCCACCATTCCCAATGAAACAAATACGAAAGGAATTAAATCAATGTAATAATTTACGTGATTTTGTCCGAATCTTAGATAAGTATGGATATAATTTGATGGAATCAATTGATATACTTAATTCAGTAATATTGGATAAATAGAATTTCCTTATTATCTTTAATCTGTAATAAAACGAACAAACATGAGAACATTAAGAAATCAAGACTTCGCATCAAATCAAACATGCGGCACATCATTAAAAGGCTATACTAAAGCCACCTACAAACGATTAGTAGAAGTATTAGGTCCCCCTACATTTAACGAAGCATCATTCGATGATAAAACACAAGTGGAGTGGGTAGTTAAATTCCGTAATAATTACTTTACAATTTACGATTGGAAAACATTTGATCGCGAATACACATTGAATACATTGGAAATATTCCACGTTGGAGGTAAAATAGATGCATTAGATTTCATCATAGCATTAGAAAACAAACTATAACATGACACAAATTACACCACTACAGCAATTAATATTCCACTTGGATCAAGCATCAGCATCTGCATATGAGCTTCGAGGTAATACAGAACTACCGATAGATATGATGCGATTATATCAACGATTACTTATCGACACGTTAGACTTAATGGAATATGAAGCAAATCTACCTACAAACAACAATTAATTACATGTTTCAAGTGGATCCTACAGGATCACAACAGCTATTCGAATCCATTGGATCAGAACCACAAATGAATGAAATACAAAGTAGTAGTGGCGAACCAATAAGGTACTACGTATATACGCTTGATTAACCAAACTTTCTTAATTATCTTTAAATGTAATAAGAATTTAAACCAATAAATAAACAAACGACATGAGAGGAATAATGCAGTACAACATCGCCCCATCTAAGTATAATTTCGATACTTGCCCTTATAATAATTTCATAGCTAAAACATCATATACAACAAATGAGGTATTCGTTACCCAATACGGTGGTTATGATCTTAATATGATAAGATGCAAAGCAACATATGATGGGAAAGTAGATTACCACTCACGATTAATGATAGTAAAAGATAATCATGAATTGGTAGACCAACACAGTAGTGGAGTTGAAACTACATTATGGTTCGAACAAGTATCAACTAAAAATCCACAACAAGTAGAAGAGAAGTTAAAAGCAAAAGCAATGATTGTTATTGATCAGTTAGATAGCAACAGTAATGCAAGATTATACCTATGTAATAGAGGTAATATAGTGGAAATTGATAATTTACCTCAAGACGTTAAAGAAATATATAAATTGGTAGTCTAAACAAGATCTCCAGATTATCTTTAAATGTAATAAGAAGTTAAACCAATAAATAAACAAATATGGAAAATCAAGCAGTAATCGCAGCAGTAATCGCATTATTAAACGGAATCGACGTTGATGGCGAAACAATGGAGCATATCCTTGAAAAAACAGGAATGACCGATCAAATGAAGTCGCAATTAGGCGTTGCTACAGACATGTTAGGTACAAGAATATTATCACCAATGGTAATAGATCAAATCGCAGAAGATATCGTCGCGGATTTAGATAACGAAGGTATAGAGTTAATCGAAGATCAAGAATACGGAATCGTTCATAACGAAATTAGTCTTACAGATGTTACATACGATAAGTACCGCATGAATAAGATAATTACACACGTATTAGAAAGTCATTTTACTCCAATGGAGTAAGATGACTCTCTTAATTATATTTATATTGTTCAAATAAATAAACAAACAATATGTTCCATCCAGTATACAAGTGCGACGATTACGATTTTAATGGTAGTATATTAACTATCTATAATGGTGTATTAGTAGCTCAAATAAAAACATTAACAGATTGGGAGACAATATCACAGTATACAGGAATGTATGATGCTATGATATGTCCCAGCATGTATAAAGACCATAACGGATTTACAGCAGACATTGTAATATTTAAACAATTATAATATGAAACCATTCATAGAACAGAGATTATATACTCAAATCGAGCAAACAGTACTCATTCAACCGAATGAAAGCAATAATGGTTTAGTACTCGTTACAAGAGAAAATGTAGATACTACATCAGATGCAAGATTATACCTAACATTCGAAGAAGTAGACGCATTATGTAAATCGCTTCAACAAATGAAAGACCACGTTAAAGATGAAAAATAAAACAGCACTACAAGAGTTAATGGAATGGATGATTGAAGAAAGTCAAGTCATTCCAGTGGATCCAGGTGATGTGTATCGGAAAGCAGAGGAACTACTTGCAAAGGAGAAAGAGCAGATAAAAAATGCTTATGAAGAAGGAGAGGATAATATCGATTCAGATGGATGTCAAATAGAAAAGAAGGATTCAGAACAATATTATAACGAAACATATGGCAAATAACTATTATATAACAGACGATCAATTACGATTCCTTGAACATTATAAAACTATGTTCGATATGGTAGCAAATGATGTAAAAGGATTATCGACTAAAGATAATACAGACATGCAACACGGCTTCGAATTAGGTAGAATATATTCTACGTTACGTGATCAACATTTAAGTATGTTAAATTTAACAACCGATATAAATTTTCAAAGAATTCAAGACGAAATAGTAAAACCATAATATGATAACATCACCGATTAATCCAATGCGATATTGGAAATTAGAAGAAATACAACGTATGCTCAATCAAATTAAAGGATACGAGAAAGTAATAATCGAATTTCAATGTCAACAATCCTATGATTGGACCACAAAATGGGATTGTTCATATGGTATTAGAGAACAACTCGTTAATGGACAATGGAATTGGTTATTGAAACATACGTTTGTAGTTGAAGAAAAAACCGAAGTCGGAGCTAAAAATTTAGCGTGGCAAGAAGCAGCCGAACGATTAGTAACAGACATTTGGAAACAATCAATTGATTCGTTTAGAAACCAACAAGAAATAAACAAAGCGTTTGAAAAATTTAACAAAACACCGATGCAACTTGTACACGATTCACCCCCACCATCGGTAACGAAGATAGGAGAGACGATGAATAAGAAGACGAATACAAATACTCAGACTAATAAAACATGGTGGACGGAAACCAAACTATGGACCGTATCGAGTACATTTTTTATTACGTTCTTAACATTGGCGTATTTCTACCCTATGATAGCATTAGCTATATGCTTAATTGCTTTAGGTGCAATAGCATTATATATGATTATTTTGATTGGAACAATATTATTAAAAGCTGCATTAGGATTAGATGATGATGATGAATAACATAGATATATTAGGTTATGTGGCAATGAGTTTAAGTGTAATCTCGTTTGCATTTCAAAAACAACGCTTTATTCGAACGGCAAATCTAATTGCTTGTTTGGTGTGGATGTATTATGGTTATATGATTGAAAACAATCCGACCATAATTGTGAATATGTTAGTGGCATTGGCTCATACTTATTGGTTTATTAAGCGGTATTATCGTATTAGAAAATTAAATCGTAAATAATATGAAAACTAAAGAATACATTCACTTATCAACAAAGACCACAAAGGAAACATTCACCATTAATGGTTGTGGCAAATTTGAGTCCGAAAAGAAACATCTATCACGAACTGAAGCCATGTTGTTATATGTTAAGTTACATACTTGGTTAATGGAAGATAAACAACAAGACAATGAATAAACGCATTGATACCATATTTTTTTTGTTAGCACATAGTGTAACGGAATGTAGTAGGTAGCGCAAAATCCACACGAATCTAACGTGATTTGTGTATTATTTTTTTGTAGTGAACGGTGGAATAATGTTTTGTTAGTAGGGAATGTGGTTAGATAAACGTGTAATTAGACAGTCGTGTAATTAGGTAATCATGTAATTGTATGTGGAATGGAATGTAGATGTGGGTAGATGTGTTAAAGACGCGTTCCATTTTTTCTCCCCACACCTCCTACCTTTTTTATAAACGTTTTGTATATACTTTTTTGGTACACAATTAGGTAATTAGATAAACGTCTAAATGGGTGGTGTGATGGTTAGACGACCGTCTAATCAAATTTTTTTTTGCTACCAATAGATGTCTTTGTTATATTTAGGTGTATGAGAGTAAAACATACATTAATTTATTTAGTAGAGAATCTACCTGGAGGGAAAATTTATGTGGGTAAAACAAATAATTTTGTTGTTAGGGAAAGCGGACACCGTAAAAAATTTGGGTCACAAATAAAAATGACTATAATAGACCAAGTGGAGTCTAAACGGAGACAAGACTGGGAACCAATTGAGACGATGTGGATTCAGACTTTTATGTCGTGGGGATTCCAATTAGAAAATAAAATATTGGGTAATAAAGGTTCACAGTGGAAAATTAAATTTTCTTAATTACATTTACGACGTACTAAAACGAACGAACATGAAAAACGAAAATTTAAAATGGTGTAAAACACAAATCACTAATTGTGCCGACGATTTATTTTTACGTGGCGACAAACGAAAAGCATTTAAAGCAGAATTCATGAGCGCTGTCGCATTAATGAAAGATGGAGACAAAGGACAATTTTGGGACTATGCAGATATATTGATGCAGAAATATAATTAATTTTTTCATATATTGTTATTGAATATTTTCTTAATTATATTTACGTTGTAAAAAATAAAAACAAACATATGCAATTATTTCAAATTTTAGGCTCAGCCGCATTATTAGTAGTAGGTGGATATTTCGCTTACACAGCACTTTCAAATCGTTATTTCGAGACGGTGGTAGATCGCCGTGGCGTAACTCGTAAACGTGATATCCGTAACGGACGATTCGTTAAGACAAATTAAGAGTAAATAGTCGGGTGGCGCAGTGGGTAACGCTAATGGAAATGGGTTCGCATCCCAAAGGTGAGTGAGCGTAATCACACCATAGTATCTGTCACAGATACCTACAGGTTCGATTCCTGTCCCGGTTGCAATTGGCTGGTCACTGTAAATGGCTTCACAGTGGGACGGTACGTGGAAGAAATTCCTCAACGGGTTCGAGACCCGTACTAGCCTCAAATCACAGGATTAATTACCCTGTGACTGAACGGTTCGAAACGTTCGATTGAATATGGTGTATGGTGCACGGCAGAAAGTAACATGGATGCAGGATTAAGGTTCGAATCCTTTCTATTCAGCTATATTGTTTATTAGTTAATTATTACAGATGCATAAGAGGAGGACGTTGTCCTCCATCTTTGTCCTTATTACATTTACACCATACATAACAAATAATCAAATGAAAATATATACCGTAGTTCCATATTACAGCGATTGTGAAGGTACAGACATACACTTTACAGAAATTAAATCCTTCGCTAATATAGAAGTAGCTAAAAAATATATTTCCGAGTTAGGCTCATGCGATTATGAGATAGTAGAAAGTGAATTAGATTAATTTCCAGATTATCATTACCATGTAATAAATAAATAAATAATATGATAGAAACGTATAATAAGAACAAAGCTGAAGCTCAAGTACTTAGAAAATTAATCAAAATAAATATCCCCAATTTTAATTATAGGAGAGTGTATACCGAAAAAAGAAAAAATGGTGTATGTAGAATGAAGTTTTGGAGAATGAATGATTACAGTATAGATAAATTAGTTGATTACTTGACCCAGAATGTTCCATATAGGTTTAAAATTGAACCTATGGGCCCTTATAGATCAGTAGCTATTTTCATTAGTTAAATTTCCAGATTATCATTACCATGTAATAAATAATTAACTAAACAAACAAAATATGTCAGCTACAATCAAGAACGCCCACATTAAGAACTCAAATCCAAACATCGTACCTGTTAAGATAATTAACGGAACCAAGTACATGCATTACAGTTACTGTACAGTTAAACACGATAACTTTATCTTAATTAATGGTGTTACTTATTATGATATTAGTAAGTAACGAGTTTCCTGATTAACTTTACCCTGTACATAACAAATAAGCAAATGAAGATTTACATAACACATGAGATAAGTGATTACGGTTTGAGTGATATGACTGACACCAAAGCATTCACCACCAGAGAAGCTGCTGAAGCATGGAGTGATAAGTGTGTGGAAGATGGAGGATGGCATTTAGATATAATGGAAATTGAGGTTGAAAGTTAATAGTCTCCTAATTACATTTACCTCGTACATAAAAACAAACGAACATGCTTAACATTCAAAAGTGCATCGAAGTCAAGAAATTACAGTGGGCTATCAATTCAGATATCTATCAAATCGGGTATACAACCATTGCTAAGGCTGATCGGTTAGATGAGATGGTAAATAACTTAACACCTGAGGAGATGGATTACATATTAGAGTGGGAGGATAGGGATTAACCCGTTTCCAGATTATATTTACCTCATAATAAAACAAACAAACATGAAAAATAAAATCGCATTAGGTAAAAAAGTGAATTGGAGTGATCATTTTCACGATGGTAGAAGTTACGAAGTAATTAAGCACACAGGTGTAATTACTAAAGTCAACAGAGTCACAGTTGATATATTCGACGAAAATAAAAACATAGTTCGAATTGATAAGTTGCGTTTGATGTAGGTCTTAACTACATTTACCCCATAATAAATAATTAATTAATTAACAAAATAATAAAAACATGTTGACAAAACAATCAAGACAATTCGAACAGTGGGCTGATGACAAAGAGCGTTTAATGGAAATTAAAGCTAGAGTAGCAGCCGAGAAACAGGCTAAAACCAAGAAAAACAGCGCTTCACTGCTTATGAAGTTAGGGGTAACAGTAGTAGCAATTGCATGTTATGGGTTCCTATATAATCAAGACACTGATTGGGCAATCATTTTAATATTCGGATCCATAGTAACAGCATATGGAGCCGTTAGTTTAAAAGATTAGGTTCCAATAGGTTTCCAAGTTACATTTACATCATAATAAAACATATAACTAACAAATAAACAAAAACAGTATGAAAAATCAAGAAAACAACACAGCACAATTAGGTCGTCCAGTAAACGAGAATTCAGCACGTCAAATCCGTTTAAAAGAAATTCAAGCAAAGCGTGAAGCAGGTTTAATCAAGCGTGGTCGTCCATCAGTTCCAGGTTCAATGAATGCTATTAAAAGCGAAATGCGATTAATGAAGCAAGCATTAGGTCTAGATATTAAACGTGGACGTCCTACGAATCCAGAAAGCGCTAGAGCAAAACGTATAGCTGATTTAGAAGCACGTCGTGCAAACGGGACATTAAAGTTAGGACGTCCTAAAGCGATTGTGATTGAAGTGCCTACTAAGGCTAAGACCAAGGTTAAATCAAAGGTGGTAGCTAAATAAGCTACTACCCATTTAATCCGTCTAAGTAACTAACATTCAACCCAACCCACATGACCAAATTAACTAATCCAAAATCACGTCAATATAAGCCAGTAGTATTCAGTTCTATACACCGTATCGCCAAATATCAAATCGAGTCACACGTTCACGCCTATCATATGGATGATGCTGGTAATGTGACGTATTATACCAAAGTTCGATAATTCACCCAATTATATATTCCCTTCCGCACGGAGCCGCATGTCACAAAAAGACGTGCGGCTTCCCGTGTATCACAAAAAAATCGCGCTTGTCAAAAAAATCTCAAAAGAGACGGTCGATAGCGGGTCGACCGCGACTCACTCGCGACTTGCTCCCACGATGGCCGCGGTCCCTACGCGCGGCGGGTAGGCGCGTGTCTTAACCACACACACTCTCAACACGTACACAACTTTACACCCCACGCCTCGTATATACAAATATAACCAATAAGTCAAATAACGTCTTAACATCATAAACATAATAGGGAAATTTCAAATTCCAAAATAACCATTTTACATCAAATATCCGGGATCCGAAATTTTAACCTCTACAAAATTTTTTGGAAACTTAATTGTATATACAGAATGTCCTTACCACATTTACCGGTTATGAAGAAACTTATCAAAAAATTAATATGTAAAATTTTTGGTCACAAGTACGTGTACAACTTTGGTTGGGCTCCAAACCGTTGTAAATGTTCGCGTTGTAGTGTAAAATGGAAAACAATCAAAAATCCAAATTATATCCCAGGTAAATCTAGCCCGTTAGATGAAGATTTAGAAATTTGGGTTGAAGATCATTCAATTACAGTAACATATACCCCATCTAAAAATGAAGATGAAAAGTATAAAGATGTTATTGATGGGTTAGCAGAAAATATTAAAAAAGCAATTGATGAAGAAATTGGAAAACAAATAATAGATCAATACAAAAAAGAAAATGGAAAATCTAACAGGTAAGAGTACATTAGAATTTTACGAGATGAGCGATCGACAAGTGCGAGATAGCGTTAGAACAGCTCAAGCGTACGATTTTGTCGGAGTCGATAATAATGTGTGGGAAGTGCGCTATTTTAAAAGAAAGTATGGTTCTAAAAAATCACCACTTTCTACGGGTCATATTTATGTTTTACAAAATACGTCGGTACCCGGTATTTTTAAAATCGGATTTACTGAACGTTCGGTTGTTGAACGTTTAAATGAAATCAATAAGGCAACCGGTGTTATTACACCTTGGCAAGTACGCGATTTTTGGTTTACCCAGGAACCTTATTTAGCAGAACAAGAAATTCACGATTTACTTTCGGATTATAGAGTGGAAAATAATCGCGAGGGGTTTGCGGTAAATTTTAATGTTGCGCGTGACGTGATTTTTAAAGTTTTAGGCATACCTAACGAGGATCTCACGTAAATTATCAATTTATATATTTATTATTAAACATAAAAATTTTAATATGGCAACATATCTATTTAAAGATGCTAACAAAGCAGCTTTTGTTAACGGTGTAAACAATTTATTTAAAGATAATGGTTTGGACCGTGAAATTTCTTCAACCGATTTACTGGATGCTTTACCCGGTAAAGCCGAATTCACATTTTTTATTACTGATGATCCACAAGAGGATGATATTTTAAAGAATGCTGAGAAAATAAAATATTTCTCATTTCCATTTCGTGCAATCGATTTGCAAGAAATGATTAAGGAATCTAAAAAATTTAAAAAGAAATCTAAGAAATAATTTGGCGTTAAAAGTGTCTCACGTATATTCAAACGTCGGGATGGTTTGAACCACAAACGATTGGAAAATGAACGCGAAATGTGCAAACGTTTGCAAACGTCGACCAAACATTAAATAAATAGCGTATATACGTATAAATGTATTAAATTATGAGGTATAAGGATCAAGTCTTAAATAAAATAAATCAATTAGAAAATCTAAACCGTACATTGGATTTTCAACTTTCACGAGGTGAAGGTTTTAATGAATTGATGCAAACATTAAGTGATATGAAAGAAAAAATTGAGGATTTACGCTCAACTGTTTCTTTAGAACACGATGAGTTTCCCACGTACGTTTAAAATAAAAAATAGGTTATGTTGAATGAAGAACAATTGCTAGAAAACTGGCAACAATTTTTAGGTTATATTGAACAATATATTACTGGTGATCGTAAAAAACGGTTAATTGATTTTTATAATAAGTATGAAGAGCGCTTTATATTATTACCTGCATCACATAAACCGCAATACCACAATTGTTTCCCTGGAGGCTATGTTGAGCATGTTAACCGCGTGGTATCAGCTAGTTTGGATATAGATTCAATTTGGAGGAAATTTGATGTTAAACCTACATATACTACTGAAGAGGTAGTATTTTCTGCTTTAAATCATGATTTGGGTAAATTCGGTACATTAGAACATGAAGCTGTTTTACCTAATCCGTCTGAATGGCATGTTAAGAATAGAGGTGAAATTTATACTTTTAACACTCAAATGGATTATATGACTGTTCCAGACCGAGGTTTGTGGTTATTGTCTCAAATTGGGGTTGAAGTTTCTAAAAATGAATGGTTAGCTATTAAATTACATGATGGTTTATATGATGACGCAAATAAACCTTATTTAATGTCATGGTCTCCAGAAACTAAATTACGTACATCATTACCGTTTATTATTCATCAGGCTGATTTATTGGCTGCTCGTATTGAATTCGAACGCGAATGGTTAGATAAATTAAATGGAACTCCGGTTGAACAACCAAAACAAACGGTTTCTCAACCAAATAAAAAACCAGTTCAAATAACAGTTCCAGAAAATTCAAATTTAAAAGATATTATGAATACATTTTTTGATTAATATGGAAATTATATTATATACTTTAATTACATTAATTATAGCCGTATCATATGCGTGTTATAATCTATTTTCAAAAACAGAACAATTAGAAAAAATTGTTGATCAACAAAATCAATATATTACTAATATTTCTGAACTTATAGAATTATCAAATAAAAAAATAGGGGAGTCTGAAGTTGCGCAAGCATTTAAAGCAGATGATGATATCGGTTTTTTCTTTGAGACATTACAAGAAATTCAAACTCAATTGAATTCTTTCAAAACTCGAAACAATTAATATGGATTTAATATCCCCTCCAGAAGAAGAGGTACTTTTAACTAAAAAAGGAACAATACGTAAACGTAAACCTAAAAAATCAATTCTATATTTTACTTCAGATACTGAAGAAGCCATTATAGAATATTTAGCCTCTAAAAATCAAGACGAACGTAATCATATTTTCGATCAACGTATTGATTATGCTTTTCATAAATTAGCAGAAAATATCATCCACACATTTAAGTTTTATTATACTGATGTTGATACTATAAATGAGTTAAAGCATGAGGTAGTTGCTTTTCTTTTAGAGAAACTTCATTTATATGATCAATCTAAAGGTAAAGCTTATTCTTATTTTGGAACTATTGCTAAACGTTATTTAATTATTTATAATGAAAAAAATTATAAAAAAATTAAAGGTAAAGGTACTTTAGAAGAAGTAGATGAAGATAAGATTATAGTTGAAGATTTAGTTCGTGAATCAAATAATGATGCTGATTTAAATGATTTTATTTCCTATTTTGTTCGTTATATGGATACTTATCTTGAAAAACATTTTCCAAGAATTCAAGATCAAAAAACAGCAGATGTGATTTTAGAGTTATTCCGTAAAAGAGAAAATTTAGAAATTTTTAATAAAAAAGCTATTTATATCTACATTCGTGAAATGATAGATGTTGATACTTTTCAAATAACTAAAGTGATAAAAATCCTAAAAAAGGTGTATTATAATCTATATAATGAATATTATAAGAATGGATTTATAAAAATCTAAAAAAATATATTTATAATAAAATAAATATTATGGATTTTGAACAAAAAATCTTTGGTAATAAATCATTTTCGGATATCTTAAAAAATATCTATGATAATTCTAAAGAAAAAGAAAAACAAATAAAAGATCTTATTTCTAGCCTTAAACCACTTGTAACTGATACTCAATCAGCTCTTATGGTTGTTCCATTAATTAAAGAATATCTTGATGTATCTGTTAAAAATGATGATTCATTAATTAAAATGGCAGGAATTGTGCAACGTGCTATGAATAATAGTGGAGGTGGTTCTGATGATTTTTTAAGCGAAGCTGAATTAGATCAAATAAGAGGTGAAGTTCAAAAAATTGGTGCTGAAATAGATAAACCCCTCCCAATAAATGAAGATTTCAAATAATTTAGGAGTTGTTGTTAGTAGTTTAGGTTCTACTGGGGGTAGTGCTTTACAAACATCTAATATTGGAAAGGTATTTCATGTTATTATAGATGAGAACTCAATAGGTTTTACTGATTGGAGTAGTATTGGGAAGGTTTATTACATTGATCCAAAATCTCCATACCCATTAAAAGATAATTATAACAATATTGAAGAATTAAATACATATGATAGTGCTATATCTTTATCTTCATCTAATAGATCTATTCCTGTTATAGGAGAGTTAATTTTAATAATAAATGCCCCCTCAAAATCCCCAAATAAACCTCAATCATATTACATAAACCATATAAATATATATAATAATACAAATCATAATTCTCAGGTTATATATAATAAAAAGGAAGATGGCACTGCTGATTTAGGATTAGGGATAATTGAAAAAAATGTAAGTAATTTATTTCCATTTGAAGGTGATAATATTATTAATGGGAGGTGGGGACATGGTATACGATTTAGTAGTACATTAAATGAAAATAATCTTGAAAATTTTTGGAGTATAACTGGTAAAAATGGAGATCCTATAACATTATTAGTCAATGGTTATAATTTTACTCCTGATTTAAAAGGAAAACCATATGTTGAAGATATAAATAATGATAAATCATCATTATATTTAACATCAACTCAAGCTATCCCTATTCAGATAGATAATAATATAGTTAATCCTTTATTTTCTTCACAATCTCCTGAAAAATATTATGATTCTCAAGTTATATTAAGTGCAAATCGTATATTAATTAATTCAAATAAAGACGAAATATTATTATATTCTAAAACAAATACAAGTATATCGTCAAAAAATACAACTTTTATATCTGCTGCCCAAAATGTATTGATAAATGGTGGACAATATGTATTTTTAGGATTAAATAGTAATAATGGAAAACTTCCAACAGAACCTGTATTATTAGGTGATAAAACTATAACTTTACTTAATGATTTATTAACTAATTTAAAAACATTCTCCTCAGCATTAAATAATGCTATTGATAATTCATCACGCCCATTGATTTCAATTTCAGCTCCTGCAAGTTCATTAGAAGGTTCAATGGATGCTATAATTAAACAATTAGAAGGTATTAAATCTAAAAAAGTGTATACAATATAATGGCTCTATCAAATTCAAAAGTTGTAAAATCAACTAAAAAAGTTGGAGGTTTAATTCAAAGTGGATTAGAGCGTGTTGGTAAAACTATAAATAATTTAAACCAAGTAGTAATAGCTACTCAATCAGGATATGAAAGAGGAGAAGCTATTATAAAAGAAGAAGTAGCAACTAAAATTTTATTGAAGGGTCTCGAAATCGATCGTGATCAAGCTATAAAATATTATAATAAAAGATATGAAAAGCAAGAAATTAAGGATGAAGAATTAAAAGGTATATTAAAAGAAGTAAATAGAATATACGATGCTAGAGAAAAAATATATAATGATAGACTTGAAACTTTAAAAGAAGATAGAGATCAATTAAAATCATCATATAATGAATTATTAGCTAAAACTTATAGAGAAGCAGCTCAACGAAAATTAAAACAACGTCAAGCTGAAAAAACTTCTAATAAAGATAAAGCAAATAGACCTAAACCAACAGAAATAATAGGATTTATATGCTCATTTGCTAATGTAATTATATCAAATATAGCTATTGGTAATAAAAAAATAGAAACTTTAGTTGATGATACTATTACTATAATTGAAAATGCTACTACAAAACAAGATATTGAAAAAGCAAAATTATTTAGAAATAATGCATTAATAGTAATAGCAGCTAATAGAAGACGTCTTACTACAATCCAACAAGTAATAGATGTTTTAAATTTATTAGCTCCTTTAATTACCCCTATTGTTACTTTCTTTAAATTAAATCCTATCCCATCATCTGTTCCTCCTGGGGTTGGTGTTCCTTTAGGTACAATTACAACAATAAGTGATAAAACTAGAAAATTACAAGATATTATAGATTCATCTTTATCTATTGTTTCCGTTTTAAGTAGTGTTGTTTCCAAATTAATAGATGATTTAGAATACCAAGAAAGTAGATTAAATCAAGTAGGTAATATACTAGAACAAAATCTAGATAATTTATCGATTAATGATTTGAATGATTTATTATTATCTTCTTCTCAAGGGTTAGGTTATTTAAGTGGGTATGATTATAAAGGATTTAAATTTTTTATAAAAGAAGAAAATAATCCAAATTTTGTTGTTAAAGGAAATAAACGCAGATATGCAACCGCAGTTAATAAAGATGGAAATGATATATTACAAAGTTCATCTTCATTTACTTTAGAACCAGACGTATTAATTGAAGAATTAAAATTACAAATAGACCAAAAGGGTCTCGTAGCTTAATATTTATAATCATGAAAGTAGACGTATTTAAAAAACTTATCAAAGAAGCTGTTCGTGAAGTTCTAAGAGAAGAACTATCACAAACTAATCCTACTCAAATACAAGAAAATAGAACAATGAGTTTTACAACTCAAGATGTTGATATGGTAGCATATAGACAAAATCTAGCAGCTAGTATGGGATTGACTCCTCCATCCCAACCAGTACATTCAAAATCAAAAGCTCAATCAACAGGTAATCCATATTTAGATATCATAGCTGAAACAGCTTCTACTATGACTGCTCAAGATTTAGCTGCAATGAGACAATATAACGAATAATCATGCCAATACCTCAAGTAGTAAGAATAGATCCTAGGGATCTAGATAAAAATAAAGCTATAGGGGTATCTATTCCTTTTAATGGAGGTGGGGTTTTTAAAAGTACATTTTCAACTAAAGATCAAATTAAATCTAATTTAATTAATCTTTTATTAACATATAAGGGAGAAAGAGTATTAAATCCTCAATTTGGTGCTGATTTACCTAGATTATTATTTGAGCCTATAAATAATGAAACATTATTAAAAATAGAAAATCAAATAGTAACTAGTGTATCAACTTATATTCCTGAAGTTACTATAACTAACATAGAAATAACACCAGATACTGATAGAAATACAATATATGTTAATGTTATTTACCAATTGAAACTTTCAGGAACAACAGATAATATTATAATTGACTTTTCAACATTACAATGATAAACGAAGATAAAAATATTAAATATGTAAATAAATCATTTAGTGATTTTAAAGCATCTCTTCAAGAATTTGCTAAAACATATTTTCCAGAAACATATAATGATTTTTCAGATGCATCTCCAGGAAATATGTTTATTGAAATGGCATCATATGTTGGTGATGTTTCTTCGTTTTATATTGATTCCCAAATTCAAGAAAACTTTTTAAATTTAGCAAAAGAAAAAGAAAGTTTATATAATTTAGCTTATTCATTTGGGTATGTACCTAAATCATCTTATGCATCAACTACAAATGTTGATATTTACCAATTAATTCCTTCTGTAAGTGGTTCTCCAGATTTATCATATTCTCTTTTAATTCCTGCTAATACTACAGTAACTAGTAATACAGATTTTGCTAAATTTATTACCACAGAAGATATAGATTTTTCATATACTTCATCTGCTGAGATAACTTATTATAATACTGATTATTTTTTAATTAAAAAGTCAGTACCTGTAATATCTGCTGAAATAAAAGAATATACAGCGGTATTTAATTCTCCTACAAAATTCAACTCAGTTACAATAAATGATAATAATATAATTCAAATATTGGCTGTTACTGGTAGTGATGGTGATAAATGGTATGAAGTTCCATATTTGGCCCAAAACGTCATATTTTCAGGTTCATTAAATCCTACATCTGGAAGTGATGGAATTAACTATTTAATGAATCTCCAACAAGTCCCTAAACGATTTGTTACTAGAATTAAAAACTCTGGTTCTATTGAATTACAATTTGGTGCTGGTGTTTCTAACAAAGTTGATACAAGCATTATTCCTACCCCAAATAATATTAATTTAGGATTAATACCTAGTATAGCAGATACTGCAGGTAATTATAATAAAGCCTCTATTTTTTATACTAAAAGTTATGGTATAGCTCCTTCTACTAATTTAAATATAAAATATTTAGTTGGTGGAGGTATAGAATCTAATATTCCTGCAAATTCATTAACTACATTAGATACTACATCATCTTCCGGATGGTTTAAATATAGCCCATCTGATGCTGGGATAAAAACTTTAATAATTGGTAATTTATTAGTTAATAACCCATCACCAGCTACTGGAGGGAGAGGAGGAGATACAGTAGAAGAAATTCGTTTAAATACTCTAAGTGCCTATACAGCACAGAATAGAGCTGTAACTAAAGAAGACTATATAATTAGAACTTTAAGTTTACCTCCTCAATATGGTAATATAGCAAAAGCATATATCACACAAGAAATATTTAATTCAACCGGTAATTTATTAAATAGCAATCCATTGAGTTTAGACCTATATGTTTTAGGATATAATTCAACAAAAAAGTTAATAAGTGCTAATAATACATTAAAGAATAATTTAAAAATATATCTTAATCAATATAGAATGATTACTGATGCTATAAACATCAAAAATGCATTTTATATCAATATAGGAGTTGATTTTGAGATTAATGCTGATCCAAGCTATAATAATAAAGAATTATTATCTAATTGCATATCTCAAATAAAAGATTATTTTAACATAGACTCATGGCAAATAAATCAACCGGTGATTATATCCGAGATTAATGCGCTTTTATTAAAGGTACCTGGCGTTAGATCAGTCCATAAGATAGAAATTACAAATAAACAAGGAGGAGATTATTCTCCATATGGATATGATATCACTTCAGCTACTAGGAATAATATTGTATATCCATCAATAGATCCTAGTATATTTGAAATTCGTTTTCCAGATAATGATATAAACGGTAGAATAATTACATATTAAACATGGCAGTATATAAAATTTTTCCTACAAAAGACGCTTCTATATATTCATATTATCCAACAAAAAACGCTGGGTTAGATGAAATATTAGATATAAGTTTATATGAATCTATTGAAAGTACTGGGGAAGTTTCTAGAATACTACTAGCATTTTCTAATACTGAAATATCTGATTTATTAACTAATAAAATTACCCCATCTACATATAAAGCATATTTAAAGTTATATTTAGCTAACGCATCAGAAATTCCATTAGATTATACTTTATATTGTTCCCCAATATCAGGTTCTTGGAATATGGGTACAGGACGTGCTGCTAATACACCTTCTATTACAGATGGAGTTAGTTGGAAGTATAGAGATAATTTAAGTGGAAGTGTATTTACCTCATCCGTTGCAAATGCTACAAATGCGTACAGTGGAACTAATATTGGAGGTGGAAGTTGGTGGACTGGGAGTAATTTAATTTCTACTCAATCTTTTACTTATACAACTAATAAAGATATTGAATTAGATGTAACTAATGCTATTAGTTCTAGTTATTATCAAAACGGATTTATTGTTAAACATTCTAGTTCATTAGAATTTTCTACAAGTTCAACATTTGAGCTTAAATATTTTTCTACTGATACTCACACAATTTATCCTCCATGTTTAGAATTTAGATGGAATGATTTTTCTTATTCTACCGGTTCTTTAACTACAGTCCAATCAGATAATATATTTATTTCATTAGCAAACAATAAAGGTGAGTTCCAAGAAGATTCAGTTAACCGTTTTAAAGTAAATGTACGAGATAAATATCCTACTAGGACATTTCAAACATCTTCATTATATTTAAATAATAAGTTATTACCTACATCTTCATATTACGCTATTAAAGATATTAAAACTGAAGAATTTGTAATTGATTTTGATACTACTTTTACCAAACTATCAGCTGATTCAACAGGTAATTATTTTAACTTATACATGAATGGTTTACAACCTGAAAGATACTATAGTATATTAATTAAAACCATAGTAAGTGGAAGTACAATAATACATGAAGATAATAATTATTTCAAAGTAATAAGATAATGACTCAAATATCTTTTGATAAGAATGTTTTTGGAAAAAATAATTTTGAAAAGGTAGTTGATACTAGATTTAAACAATTAGTAGGTACTCAACAATCTCAAGGAGATATTACATTAAGTGATTTTTTTCAAATATATGAAGATTTATTTTATCAAATTCCTAAAGAAGGAGATGTAGAATCTCATAAATATATTTTAAATAAAACTGCTGAATATCTAGGAATTAAATTAAGTGAAGAAAATGATATTCAAGCTTTATTAAATGAAATTACAACATTAAGAAGTGAGTTATTAGATGCTAATAAAACATTATTAGATTTAAATAAAAAATAATGGCCGATAATATTAAAATTATAGGGAATATAAATGATATTCAAAGAATATCTAGAATAAAAAATGAAGACCAAAATCTTTTAAATACTCAAACTATTAATCAAACGTTTGGGTATAATAAAGATTATATAGAATTATTTATATATGATCTGAATCAAAATTTAGTATATTCTAATTTAGATTATAAAAATTTTAAATCCGCTAATAATTTTGGTTTAAATCCTAATGGAAGTATTCCTGTAATAGAAATAGATCCTGTTAATGATATTCAATCCCTAAATTATATTTCAGGCGAGTTTTTATCTCAATATAATTTCTTTAAATCTACTTCATTAGACCCTTCTATAAATTTATTTATTCAAGAAATATCTGATGATCGTACTGAAATAAGAATTAATTCAGCTGATATAACATCAGATAATTTAGTTACTAGAGGAAATTCTGTAATTAACTTATTAACTAATTCAGTAGAACAAAAATCATTTTTATTAAACCAATCTAATAATACTCAAATATTAATAGTTAATGCTATAATAGATGAAAACTCTCAAACTCCTAGTATATTATTAAAATTATATGAACCTTTACCGTTAAATGTTGATTTAAAATCAACAGTATGGGTAACAGAAGAAATTATTGAACCTTATGTCTTTAATATAAACTTAGACACTTCAATAATTCCTGCACCTACTCCTCAATTAAAAGGTCCAAATTTTGATATTGATATAGATATAAAACAGAATTTAGGAACTAAGTATGAAAATTATTCATCATTAGTATCTTCGTTGACTGGTTCATCCTATCGTCAAGTATTAAATTATATGAATGATAACTCATATGATTTAAATATAGATTATACTTCTTTTAATAATTTTATTCACTTTAGTTCTGCTAAAAAACGTTTAGAAATATTTTATAGTAAAGTAAAACAAATTGAAGACTATAATAATAACATAAATGTTATAACTGGTTCTACAAATATTTTAAAAAATGAACAAACTGCATCAATTAAGCAGAATATTGATGATATTGTTTCTAAATTTGATGGATTTGAGAATTATTTGTATTATGAATCATCTTCATATGCATGGCCTAAAACAACCTCAACAAAACCCTTTATATTATCTACTACAGCTTCAGCTAATACTTGGTATAATAATTATACATCATCAGCTAATGAATATGATGAAAATAATTTAGATCATTTATATAATATTGCTCCCGCTTATGTAAAGAATGACCCATTAAATTATCAATCATATTATACTTTTACTGATATGATTGGACATTATTTTGATAATATATGGATTTATATTACATCAATTAATGAATTATATAATGCAGATAACAATCTTGAAAAAGGTGTTTCTAAAGATATAGTATATGATGCTTTACGTTCGTTAGGTGTTAAATTATATAACAGTAAAGGAGATAATGACTTTGAAGACTATATTGGAGGATCAAATAATGGAAGTACATTATTTACAGATGACTTTTCAGTAACAAGTAGTTATTTAAATAACGTACCTAAAAAAGATTTATTAGCTGAAACATTTAAAAGAATATACCATAATATACCTTTATTATCTAAAACAAAGGGTACATCAACTGGTTTACAAGAATTAATAACTACATTTGGTGTTACTAGTAGTATATTTTCTCCAAATGAATTTGGTGGTTCTACAAAGAAAAACCAATTAAAAGGATATGATAACGATAAAATAACAATCCAAAATAATACTATAACTGGTAGTGTTTTATCTCCGTTTATATCATTACAGCAACCATCTACAGCTTCATCAGATTTTACATCAACTGATTTACATTTTGTTGATTTATCATTTAGCCCTCAAACAGAATTAAATTCTAGAATATCAGCATCAGTTGCAGTAACTTATCCTACATTTTCACTAGATGAATATATAGGAGATCCTAGATTAATGGCTTCATCATCATATGATGACTTAATAAACCAACAGAACTATTTTACTTCTGCTAGCTCAGCTATATCTGGTAGTGCAAAACGTCTAGATTATAAAGGATTTATTGAATTAGTAAAATATTTTGATAATAGTTTATTTAAGATGTTAAAAGATTTTGTCCCTGCCAGAACAAATGCTTTAACAGGTATAACAATTAAATCACCAGTTTTAGAACGTAATAAAGTACCAGTATATCATCCTAAAGTAACAAAAGAAACAACATATGATGCTAAATATAGTGGACCAACCATTACAGAAGATAAAACATACTATTATAATAAAGTAACAGGTAGTAAATCATCATTTTATACTGGTGAATTTACAGGTTCATATATTAATATAAATAATATATTTGAAAACTCAAATCCTAATCCGTATCTCCACCCAACAAATTCAATTAATATAAATGAATTTAATCATACTGATTTCAATGTAACTTTAAACAATGTTTCTTCAAGTGTATTATCTAATTCAAGGAAAAAACTTGAAAAAATTTATGTTACTTTAAATAATAATGTTTTTTTATCAAGTTCGTTCAATGAATATACATCAGATGCTGAATTACAAGAAAGTAATTTATCATTAAGAGGATTTCAAAATTCACGTTATGATGGAACTAAAGCATCAAGTTTAAAACTTAATACATATAGCTCAGCATCTGGTACTTATCCTGGGGATTCTTCTTATGGTAAGACGGCTGTTATTGAACATAATACTAGAAAATTAGGTTTATTTTATCAAATTAGTAATAATGCATATTTTAATTTCCCTTTTAGAAATAATGTTTTTATAAAATATCTCGTTGATGAAAATGGAAATTTAACAGAATTAAATAAAAAGAATAAAAATTGGAATGAAGTACAAAATATTTTTAAAGCTGGAGAATCTTTAACCGTATCTCAATTTGATAGCTCTAGAAATTCTACTACAACTAATCAATCCCAAAAATCCACAGATGGTTCTAAACCTATATACGATAGTGGCTATTCATACTTCCCTATAATGTATGCTAGTAGTTCAGATTCAAAATTATATTTTAACTATACTGGAGATACTAAATCTAAATTATTTAAAATAAAGAATTCTGGAGGATTTATATATGGTGATAGTACTTTAAAATATCCTATTACTAATGGTGATAAAATACATAAAATTTTTCAAAACCTTACAGATACATTTGATACTACATTTAATGATGGTAATATTTTTTATAAAGTAGATAATAATAATTTAAATACATTCTCAACTTATAGTATTCAAGAAACTAGTAATCAAAGATTTAATGCTAAATTTGATGTTGAAGTTTCATTCCCATCAATTAATCTTTCAGGATCATTTACATTTAATATTAATAAAGTTGGTGGGACCCAAAATCCAATAGCTACTGAAACAAAATTTATAGCATCAGGTAAATCAACAATTAAATATACAAATTACAAATATTTCCAAGTAGATTTTTCACCTACTTTTTTGTTTATAGATGTAGAAACTAAGATTTACAATGCAAATGGAACTTTATCCCCTACCGTATTAGCCCCAGGTACTCAACTAGTTTTAGTTTCAGCAGCTGAAAATATTAACAGTCCAGGATGTGATCTTATTAATCCTGTTACATTATATATGACTGATGAAGATTATTATGGAATTTTTAACCCCTCAAATTTATCTCCAGGGTGTGAATCAACATATCAATATTTTAATGCTGAGGTATATGATGCACCTACTAGTAAATTATCAGATACTTTAATTTTCAATGTAAGTACCAATTATACTCCATTTGCAGTAGGTGATAAAATCAGTTATGAGTTTATAACAGGAAGTGGAGGATTTAATACTAATAATTTTACCGCATCTATAAAACCTTATACTTCTAACCCAGAAAGAGGATTTTTCTCCAATGAATTAGCTGAATATCAAGTAGGAAATAATCCATTTGCTACATCTTCTTTTAATAATGCACCAGCTCCATTTATATCGGGTTCATTAAATAATAATTTAATATTTAATAGTTCTTTAAGTTATTTTAAAGATTATTTATTTATGCCTAGTGGAAGTCTCCCTATAACTAAAAATAATTTATATAATACTTATGGTGAAGTTGAGTATAATTTTAGCCCAAAATTTGGAGATGTTATACTTATATACTATAATGGAGGGTATTTTGAATCTACTATATCAAATGTTTTTACGGATTCAACATCAAAGAAACTCAACCTAACCTTATCATCAGAATTACCTAGCAATTTGAATAAACCAGCATACAATGAAACTGATATAACTAAATTTTTAATATTAAGTAAAGTAAATGATGAAACTAATTTAATATTAACATTTGACAAAAAACCAGGAGATACATCTTTAGGATTTATTATTCCTAATAATCTTCATCCTAGTGTATTAGCTAATATAGATGTTATAACTAAAGAAGTAAAACAAAAATTAATTGATTTAGGAACAACTAATGGTGGGGGTACATTTTAATTAAAAAAATTATAAAATATATATATTTATACGAAAATAACAGATAAACTATGGCAATTTTAAATAACACTACCGTAACCGTAGATGCTATATTAACTAAAAAGGGACGTGAGTTACTAGCTAGAAATGACGGTTCTTTCCAAATTACCCAATTTTCATTAGCTGATGATGAAATAGATTATACTCTATATAATCCTACTCACCCGTCTGGATCAGCATTTTATGGTGAAGCTATTGAAGCTATGCCTATGTTAGAAGCATTTCCTGATGAGGCGCAAATCATGCGTTATAAATTGGTTACTTTACCTCGTGGTACTTCAAAATTACCTGTTATTTCATTAGGTTACAACACAATATCATTACGTCAAGGTGCTAGCTTAACTATTACTCCTCAAACATTAAATTATTTAGGAGCTACTTCAACATTTGAAGCTAACGGATACACAGCAACAATTTCAGATATTAGATTATTATCTGATTTTAGTGGAGTTGGAGTTACAACTACTACTCCTACAACAGATGCTAATACAACTACTGGTACTAAATTAAGTAAATCAGTTCTTGGAACTTCATTTACATTAACCGGTACTACAGTTAATACCTTATTTGGTACTTCAGCTACTCAATTATCAACTACAATAACTGTAATTGGTAGAGATTCTGGTGCTAGAATTACAATCCCAGTAAACATAATTAAAGTAAACAACATATAATATGTCATTTGTTAGATATAATACTGATGATTCAGTAATAAGTTCAGAAACAGTAGTAAGAGGGATGTGGACAGCAGATACTGCTAGTTTGACTACATTTTTTACATCTAGTTTAGTTACAAGTTTATATTACTTAAATGTATATGATACATCAACTACTTCATCTCTCCAATTTGCTATTCAATATGGACATGTTAGCGGAAGTGGTTCATCAGATATAAATTCATCAGTAGCTGATATTACTCCAACTCGTATTACTTATGGTCAATATAGAAGTTTGATTTACAATGATGAAAATTCTGCATTTACTTTTAACGGAATTACATCAGAACATTTCTTTGCTTTAAATATTGCTCGTTCTCGTTTTAAAGAATCAATTAAGCCGGGTTCATTAACTTTACAATTATCTGGTTCGGATTACGGCAGAACAATGCTTAGTCTAACTGATGATAGTATAACAAATGGATCTGTTACTAATTTTATTGGATCTAATCGTTATTATACCTTAATTTCAGGCAGTACAGGTACTGCGGCTGCATCATTAGCTGGTGTTTCTGGTAGTTATGGTTTATTATTTCCTGATTTAGGTGTTATTTTATTAAATCCAAAAGCACTATCTTTAAATTCAGGCTCAGGAGGTATAGGTCTAAGTGTAAATACAGGTAATGGTACTTCAAGTAATCCAAATCTAATAAGCATGTATAAGGCTATTAGTGGTTCGGCTGCTAAATCATTTACATTACAATCACAAGAAACCGTGTCATCACGTTATTTCTTTACTAGAGTTAAAAATAACGAATTTAATTATACAACAAACCCATCAGTTATAAATGACAGTGGTAGTTTATTATATGATACATTAATTGACAACCCACAGACTTATATGACTACTGTAGGTATGTATAATGATAATAATGAATTATTAGCTGTTGCTAAATTATCTCGTCCTTTAATTAAAGACTTTACTAAAGAAGCATTAATTAGAGTTAAATTAGACTATTAAAAAACTATTATAAATGGCTTCATTTAAAAGATTGAAGAGATCGGATGTAATTTCCGTTCCATATGTAGCCAATAAAAATTGGGTTTTTGAATATTGTCCCTACCCTAAAGATCAGTATATTAAGTTATACAAAGGAACCAACATAACTGGTTCCTTTTCAACTAAATATGATCCAGTCACAGAAGGCCAATATGAAAGATTGATCTATTCACAGATAAATCATTTATTCTACCAAAATTATTCATCTAGTAATCAAAATTTAAATACTAGTTCTTTAGCATCATCATTATACTATGATGGAGTCTCACAAAACAGATTAAC
>Ga0247723_1000562_pt1 | contig 25210 bp, 20 predicted proteins | sample MSEWelMarce5H_FC_FD_189079 | JGI IMG/M metagenome (GOLD analysis project Ga0247723, IMG submission 189079) | Subsurface sediment microbial communities from gas well in West Virginia, United States - MSEEL Well Study Marcellus 5H_FC | ecosystem: Environmental > Terrestrial > Deep subsurface >... | reverse complement strand
TTATAGAGTATAAGAAGAATTAGGTCCGCGTCCAGGCCATAAATGACATGTGTCGCAGCTTCCGCCGAGCCGACTTCACGAATACGGCGCATGACCTTATGTTCCCCTTCGCCGGCCTCGTTCACAGCACTGACGGACCAATGTTCCGCGGCGCCCAGTCTTTCCAGAGCCCCGCTCAGTTTGTTCATGAAATGTGTTCCAGGTGTGAGCGCATTACGGTCCCAGACAGGAACATCCAATCCTATTTTGCCAAGTCGCCGTTCTTCGTCAGTAGTCCATATGCTCTTCCAACGACGAAGACGCTGTTGTTTAATCTTTGCGAAAGGAACCACGCCGTCCACACCCAAGAATACATGGCGCGGTTTTCCAGCCGATTTCACCACCTGCTTCGTATAAATACACGTGCGCTCTATCAGTGTCTGCTCCCACCTATCGTGTTCCGTTGGCTCATATGCTGGCATGCTTTTCAGAACATAATAGACAAGACAGTTATAATCAAACCATAAATAGTCAATTGGTCGTGCTGTTGAACGGCCCAAAATTCCCTTTACGGATGTGATGAGTTTTTTGTAATAAGATGGAATGCCCATTTTTCACTATAGAGTGTAGAGTTGTGGCGGTATGGCTTCTAGTAATATTCGTCTGAATGGCTTAAGGTCGGCGGACGGAGTCCAATCGGCTTTTGAGATGTTTAAAGAAGGTCTAAATAAGGCCTGGGTTTTTTTGAAGTATATTATTGAAAATGTGTTCTTGGCTTTACCCGAGGGTCTTCTTGCTGGGGCCATTTTAGTGGGCGTGCTTACACATAACATGGGCCTTATAATGCTCGCTTTCGCAATGGTCATATTCAAGGTCTGTGGGGCAGGTGTCGGCGTATTCATGAAAAATACGCTCGGTTCTCTCGTGCCTACTCGTGGAGAGGGCGTGGCCAGCGCATGTGAATTCCGTGAGACGACCTTGAGTTCTTTAAATGGCCTGGACGGAGCACTTCGTGAATCGGCCATGCCTGGCAGAGGGGTCTTCTTCGTCGCGGCAGTGATTTTTTACTCTATGTTCAACATCTACAAGTTCAAGACGGAGCTTCAGGAATTACGTAAAGGTGGTGCTCAAGATGTGCTTTATACTTCCGGTATTTTCGGTCTATTAATTATACTTGCTTATGTAATTTGGCGTATGAAAAATGGTTGCGACGGTAAGGAAATCCTTCTATTGTCGGTCCTGTTGGCCGGCGGTATCGCCTATGGTGTGAGTGCGCTTTTTGAAACACTCTTTGGTCGTCAAAGCATTAATCTGTTGAATATTCCACTCTTGGCTGAGGAAAAAGTGGCCGTGGACAATGTGCCGACCTGCTCAGGGAGCAACAGCGCCAGCGCAACTAAGGCCTAGAAAATGGTTCTTTTTTTAAACAATGTGTTTAGAAGAAGAACAAACAATGTTCGGTTCTATGATTAAAAGTATGAAAGACTATATCGGCATAACACTCAAATATGCTCCCCTCTTTATAGGGATTGTATTTACAGTCTTTGGCCTTGTTGCCGCCAATTACTCCTATCTCATGGTCGCAATCGGCATGTTTATTGGTGTGCCTGCTCTTATGTATATCTTGGAACTCGTTATTGGCCTAATCAACCGCGTCGGTTCAAAATCGTGGAGCCTCTATGTGGAGGAGGCCGCCAGCGCAGCCGACCTTGGTTTTCTAAAAGGCAATCCAGTTGCCGGCGCACCATACATGTGGTATCCAATGATGACCTTCATCCTCTCCTACCTCTTCATCAACGCAGCTGACCTCTATGGTGCTTATGAAGATAAACCGGCCGTGAAGGGTAAGGCATCTATTGGCATGTTAATTAGCGCAGTCAGTTTTGTAGTGCTCATGTATTCTTATTCCGTCTTTTCCAAATTCTCAGAAAATGTCTACGGCCGTATTGTGATCTTCATTTTCACGGTCGCATTTGCCTATGGCTGGCACAAGTTCTTAAAGGGATGTTCGTCCCAAGAAAAGAACATACATCTAGATGACCTCTATGGTGTAAAGACGAACATTGTCAAAGTGGACGCCCTCGCAACAAAGAAAGTATGTGTCGCCGCGCCGTCAATGGAAGGGGCATAAGAGCCGCCCCCCCCTTATAACCCATATAAAATCGCCAGTCGTTCCACGGTTCTTCGCCATGTCTTCACATCATCTGGTTTCAAAAGACGAGCCGCCAAAGCCCCATCAAATGTGTATCCAAGTTCTCCATAGGCCGGTCTGAAGCCTGACCCAGGATATGCTGCCTCCAATTCACTATAGGGGATTGGATTAGGTGGCACGATGCCATTGACATCATTGACCATACAATGGAGGTCATATAACTCCCCACGGACGAGTTCCCTTATATTGCTAGAAGCATTTCCAATGTTTTTGACAATGTGTGTTCTAAATAACCAGTCCTTGTAATGTGCGCTACAGATGGCACATGGCATGATGTGCGCGGTCAGTTTCAAGACTTGGGCCCAGAGTGCGCGCTCGTCCACTTGTTGCACGCGGTCTCGCAGGGCGCCGGCAGAAGGACTACATGAAAGTGTATGTAATATGCGCCATAATCGGGGCCCCCAGTAGTTCTTATGTGTTGGTCCTGGCCCTGGTCCATTCATAATAGAATAATATCCTATAGTGCTACCAAAAAATTGAGAGGCGGAGCTGGGCGCAGACCAAGTATCAACTTACTCGGTCAAAAATGAAGTTGCGCTTACCAGAGCCGATTGTGGATTTAATGAAGGCCCAGATGGTTAGGGCCGCGAAGGACTTAGTCGCTCATATGGCCTACACAATTGATGTGCCGAAAGAAGATGCTGTGCGTCGTGTCCTGGGGGATATGCCGTCGGTATCTATAGAAGTGGTTCAGTGTAGTGATTATGAGGTTTCATGTTGTGTGCCTGTGGCGATGGGTTCGTCTGACAGGGACTATGAGTTATGTAGGCTTCCATGTGTCTTGAACACTGGCCGATGTATCGCACATCAAGATGTGAGCGCCATTCCTGAATTTGATACGGAGGCGGCGGTACGACTGACTCGTTTGGAGGGCTTAAAGGAGGCAGACATGGGACCGCTTTGGTGTGAAGAAGAGAGTGGTAAGGTCTATAATAGACAGCAGGAGCATGTTGGCTATTATAGAGATGGACAGGTTAAATTGCTAAGGCCCAGTGCTAGCACTAGCGCTGATGCTGATGACGCTGACTGCGCTAACGCTGGCGACGAGTCTTAGAAGGACCTTTGAGTATGCGGTCGGCACCGGTTCCAGAATACTTTGGACCCAGCACATATTTCCCACGATATTTTTTTGACTTTCGTGGAAGAAGTCCTTTGGCTCGCAGGGAAGAACGCCCAGTAAAACCAATAGAAATGCCACGTTTGTATTTGCGAAGTAGCTCCATATCGGCTGGAGTCGCTTTATAACCACCTGATTGTACCAGTGATAACGCAGGTGCTGGCGCAGACCCACTACACATTCCAGTATCACACATCCTATAGTGTAGTCTCTAGATTTGTTTGCCCAGATTTAATCCCCCAACACATTATAGGAATTATGGATGCCGACCCACCATCACCTATAGTATGTTTGCGTAAGAAGGCACGCTCAGACCACATATGTAAGACATGCGACCGCAGATTTGCCCGTTATTATTTGCTCAAACATCACACCTGTAATGTTCCTGTTGCTGCTGACCCAGACCGACCACTAGAACCGCTTCACATACTGACCGAGCGTCAAACCTTAGAGGCATATACATTAGACGAATCTAGTTGTCGCTATTGTCGTAAACAATTCGTCTGCCTAGGTAATTTGCGGCGACATTTTACGAAGTCCAGGCCATGTAATCAGTCGGCACATGAAATGTATACTTCTATTAGAAATGCCTAGAAGACGGACCCGAAAGAAGGGTGGCGCGTCCATTATAGGACAAGGCGCATATGGATGTGTTTATAGACCCGCACTGGCATGTGAGGGAAATAGCGGGCCACGACAGGGCGAAGTCTCCAAACTTGTTTCCAAGAAGAATGTGGAAGAAGAATATGCCAGTTATGACATTTTACGGACCATTGACCCAGGCCGTGAACTATACGCATATCCTGTGGAATTGTGTCCATTTCACGCCGCCTCCCAAACACCAGAATCATTGAACACATTGTTGACTCCTGCGGAAAAGGCTGCGCTAACACCTAATCCCTTGATAGCTACACGAAACAATTACGAGCGTATTGAGGCAATCAAATCCTCCTATAGAAGACAAGGCAAGAAATGTGCTATTACAAATGTGAACGAAGGGAGTGTTATACAAATGCCAGATGCAGGTAGCACATTTAACCAATTGAAATTAAATAAGAGCGATGTCTACGGATTTTTTGAAGGATTTGAGAATATTTTACAAGGTGTAAAAGTCTTACATGAAACAGGGTATTTTCACCACGACATTAAACCTGACAACATCCTTATTCAAAGAGCTGGGTCTAGCGCAAAATTCAAGTTCCGTCTAGCCGATTTCGGCAGTATGAGAAGTCTCGCGAAATCCTTGGAGATTTATAAAACAGGCGGCCATGTCAATGGCATATATCATGCCCCATATCCCTATTGGCCACTATATGCGATTTTCTTGAATTTTAAGAAGGATGATTTAATAAACTTTTTGAATGGCGTAGACTATTACAATAAAGTGATGCAGCCAAATGAAGAAAAAACAGTCAACTATATTAAAAAAATGAATTTAATGGTCGCCGAGAATTTGGCAAATCACTCCATTGTTGAACCGGCCTATAGCACTTATAAAAATGGAGTTAGACAATCTAGAGACGAACTAAATGATATCGGAAAAAATGTATATAGAATTTTCTATGAAAAGGTAAAAGAAAAAACTAGTACAATTGCTGATACTTATTTTACGAATTTTCTCAAGAACATTGACATTTACAGTCTCGCTATGACATTGAATTTATATGTTAATAGTATTTTTAATTCTATATGTTTATTTAACAAAGATGATAAAACTACATTTACAATCGCATACAAATATAATAATAAATATTACTCCTATAGTGATTATATTGGCCGTTTAACGGATGATGCCTATAAGTCGTGGCTAAATACATTTACAGTGGATGTGGTATTTGGTTTCTATAATATTGTAATTAATTTTATGAGTACAAAACAAATCTATAAATTATTACCTATAAATGTGTTCATAGCAGATTATATGGTCGTTCTTGGAAAGTTCAAGGCCATCTTAGATAATGATGTAAATAATTATTTTGCGCGTTTCATGAAAGATAATCAGCCTACGAAAATAATACATACGCCAGCACCAGCACCAGCACCAGCACCAGCACCAGCACCAGCACCAGCACCGCCAGTATATTCGCCAAATGTAAATAATAGTAAAACGAAAAAACGACCGCTTAATAACCGAAACGCAAACCAAAACCGAAACCAAAAACAACAGAGAACAAATCAGACACCATCTCACAATAGCCAAGGATATTCCCCACAACAACTTACACAAGTAAATGAACCATTCTTCCCAATGAGTAATCAAATCTAGCTAACCCTATAATGTTTTTTATGAACCTACATTATAGGAAATATGTCAGTCAGACATACACGCAAAAAGGGGCCTTTTTGGCCACGAAAATACTACAGCGGTCTCACCCGCAAACAGAAGACTGCGCGTCTGAAGGAAATCCGCCGCTTCGGCCGCATGTCCTGGAAAAACCAGCGTGCTTACCGTGGTTTCAAAACTAATAAGTATGGGAAACACAGGTCTTCCAGATATACATTAGCGTGGCGGTCCAAATACCCTGAGGCCCGTTCTCTAGAAGACCGTGCGGCCGTTTCTGGTGTTCCTGTTGAGTTCCTACAGGAGAGTTATAATCGCGGTGTGGCGGCATGGAGAACAGGTCATCGCCCAGGTGCTTCTAAGGAACAATGGGGATATGCGCGGGTGTCGTCGCTACTTATGTGCGGCAAGACACATTGGACCGCCGATGCGGACATTGTTCGTCGTGCGAAGGAGGCATCGGCGTCTGCCCGAAAATGGTGGGCCAAACAATGTGAGTCCTGAACGTGGAAACATTAACCTGAGTCAAATCCAAAAACAATTATCTATAGTGTTTATTTTTTAGACATTCACTATAGGATGTTAGTTTATATTATTGCGTTATGTCAATTCTTTGCTCTCTTCGGCGCACTATCGTGGGGTGTCGTCGGCTGGACCGGCGTGGACCCTATACGCGGCTTGTTTGGTGGGCTCGCAGATACCGTCAAAATTGTCGTGGGAATTGCGGCGTTGGTTCTAATCGGTATGCGTTTCCTTTAGGTGGCCAGGTCAACCGCAAAAATTGACAGCGGCTTAAAGTTTGGCGAAAATCTATATTCTAGGTATAAATATAGCGTGTCTGAGAAAATGAACGGAGAAAACATGACTATTACTATTGGCGATGAAGAAGGTTCTCGCTCTATTTCTATTGAAGGGGGTGAGCCTACAGTCCTTACAGTCCCTAGTCCCATCCTAATCAGTCTGGAGGGTTCCATAGGGTCAGGTAAGAGCACACTCATCAATACTCTCCGTGAGCGCAATCCTGGTTGGCACTTCATTGATGAACCCGTCAGCACATGGCAAGGGCTCAAGAATGAAGCCGGCGAGGACCTACTACAGGTTTTCTATAAGGACATTAAACGCTATAGTTATACATTCCAGAATTGCGCCCTATTGAGCCGTGCTATCAACATTCAACGCAAAATCGCCGAATGGAAGGCCGCAGCCCAGACCGACGCCGAGGTCGCAAAGAACAATGTATTTATCACGGAGCGTTGTCTAGAAACGGACTACCATGTCTTCGCACAAATGCTCCGCGACGACGGCATGATGGACCGTATGGAATGGGACCTCTATAAGATGTGGTATGACTACATCCAGACACTCAGCACGCCACTCACCGCCGTCGTCTACTTATACACTCCACCAGATATATGCGCCGACCGTATTAAGATTCGTGGTCGCACAGGAGAAGACAAGATAGGGCATTCCTACTTGGAGAACCTGGACAAATACCAACGCCAATGGCTCGCACATGAAACAATCCCTATATTGCACTATGACAACTTCGGCGAAGCAGGCCAGAAGAATAAAGTGGAAGATGTGGAGCAACTCGTCTGCGAATTAGTTTCAAAAAGTTCCTAAAGTTGCCCTGTTCTAAAAAATATTATCAAATAATTTTTTTTAGATTATCCTCTATGTGCGTAATCACGCCCCTCAATTTCCGCCCTTCTAGCATCTCCCCCACACATCTTCTCATAAAAGGCCTTGTATTTTTCATCGCGTATACGCTCCACTTCCTTCACATATTCCTCTGGACTACCGCCATGGGTCTCTACATATGTCGCAATATACGAAGCAATAGCATCCTCTATAGTGGTTTTCTCAGGAGGTAATGCGCGATTATAAGTTGGCGCCGAGACGGCGCTACCCCTTTCTACCGCCTCCACCTTCAAGGTTCCATCTTCATTATAGATGGCCCTGTTCTTGCGCTTCTCGGTCAGTTCCGCCGCATAATTCGCATTTAATTGATAATCATCGCCAATGTCATTCACTATAATGGGTGCTACATGATATTCGTCATATGCCGAACCGAATGCCTCGCTATAATGTTGCGAGCCCAGTGCTACTGGTCCCAAATAATTTGGATTGGACATTGGATGATTGACAGGACTGTTGTCCGTCTGTTCCGTATCTGGTATGTATGTGGCATTGAACAGTTCTTCCACATCTATGCGCTCAGCAAGAGCCCTGAGACTGGTCAAAAAATCTTCCTTAGATGTTTCATTGGAAATACGAAGAACATTTTTAAACAATTCGCCAAGATTACCGACTTCCATTCTAGTATTATCTTCCATTGGGAAAATTCTCTATAGTGTAGATGTGGATTACTTTAGACCGAGTGTAGACATAATGTCTGGGGCAGTAGCTCTGCCCAGTGAAAAGAGAGACACAGGGTCCTCTTCTACCAGTACACGACATGCTTCGGCCCTATCGTCAATATATTTAAATAGGACTTGACTGACCTCGGCCGGCGTCCATTTGTCGTCCAGACATGGGTCTGATAATGTCTGGTCCTCAGCCTCTGTCAAAGGCTCATCGTAGAATTCGGCCACATGTTGTTTCAGAATGGCACGCTCATGTTTCTTAAAATGTATGAGTAGGTCAAAACGACCTGGTCTCAAGAGTGCCTCGTCCAAGCGCTCAGGATGGTTCGTGGACAAAATGATTATACGGCCAGGTGTTTCACGCACACCGTCTAGGACATTGAGGAGTGTGGCGAGGTCCAACTTATCATGGTCGTCGGCCTTGAGACCTGGCAAGAACTTCTCCAATTCTTCGCGCTTGGCCTTGTCGTTAGCGTTAGCGCTAGCGCTGGCATCAGTTCCACTCTTCAACACAACCGACTCCATACGGTCAATATCCTCTATAATGTATATACGGTTTCGCACTGGAATGTTCAAGGTCTGCGCCATTTCACCGTCATGAACCATAACCACATCATTAAAGAAGAGATTTTTGAGAGCCTCCTTTGTCTTGATTTCACTGAGTAGCACATTGAATATGTGTCGCTTGGTCTCATTCGCAATCGCCTTAATCGTGGACGTTTTTCCACAGCCAGGAACCCCATACATCACTATACCGAGTGTATGTGGAATACCCTTGCGGTCATACCAGTCCTTACGGTTCATAAAGAAATCCAGACGCCGACGCAAATGTGCGCACTCCGTAAAATACACGTGTTCCAGTCGTCGGTTTGTGTGGAAACGAGATTTACGGAACGACGCGGCCTTCTGTGGAATACCGCGCTTCTGTTCTTCCACGACCATGTCAAAATAATATATTTCATTGCCGAGACGGTTCTTCTTCTCATGTTCGTAGCGTTCAACGAGTTCCTTGACGTAGTCATGAATATCCTCTATAGTGCCTTCTTTGGTGTAGAGGTTGAATACGACCTGTTCAATGTTATAGGATGGTTGTTTGGTTGTGGATGTGCCTGAGCCAGTGACCTCTACTGGTGGAACTAGCTGGAAGTAAATGTCCTTACCGAGCTTGAGCGGTTCGTAGAAATTCGGCATGTATTCAAATCCGTTGAAGCGTAGGGCGCTGACGGAGGCGGAACTACATACGGCAGATAGGATGGCATTTACGCGTTGGTCAGCTGGCGTTTCAATTGACGCACGCGTATATGTGATGGTGGCTTTCTGTTCAGGATGACTGGACATTTCTCTAGAATACTACACTATAGGATGTTGGGTTGTTTATGTAGTTTAGTTGGCCCAGACATTTTGGTCAAACATTGACCACATCATGTTGGTCCAGGTCCAGGTCCAGGTCCAAACATTTCTAAATCAGACCCAGACACTGACCAAATCACATTCCCCCCTCTCTCTAAAACATATCCTATAGTGCTACTCAGAATAGTACTATAGAAATTAACTCCTCTATGCGTCTTCCAACAATTCCTCGTGTGTGCTCTTAACACGCTTAATCATTGTCTGGAAAACGGATGGCCATGTATATTTCAACACAGTTTCACGCGCTGCCTTTCCATGTGCTTCACGGAGCGAGCTATCATTCAAATAACGCTCCATGGCCAAACAATATTCATGTGGGTCCACTAATTCTATTTCGCCAGCTACAGGTGAATAGGCAAGTGGCAAGTAGGAGCGATGTGCCGGCTTCACTAATATACCGTTATCTTCCCTCATATATTCCTTGAATCCACCCACATCTGGCGCAATGGACGGAATACCGAGACCCATACTCTCAAATGAGCAGAGGCCGAACCCTTCACCTTCAGCTGTGCTGACTTGTACATCTGCTACACTATAGAATGCCACTACTTCCTCATCACGGAAAGACATTTCCTTTGCGCTCAATATGAGACGGCTGGCATATTGGTCCACATTTACACCGCGCTTGCGAAGTTCACGTAAATAAATGTCAAAAATGAGATAACCGCCTTTCTCGCCCTTGTCACATATACATAATAGGAATACTGGCTTTGTTGGATACTTAATCACTAGCTCCACGAAGGCCATCACGAGCAGGTCATAGCGCTTACGTGGAGTATTACGATTAAGACACATATAAATGAATGCGTCCTCAGGAATACCGAGCATTTTACGAGCCTCCTTCTTGCTCATTGGTTTGAAGATTGTCGCATCAAATCCGTGTGGGATTATGTCAATTGGCCGATTAATACCCTGTTCCTTAATGACCTTCTTCCAATAAGGTGTAAAGGCAAATACGCGGTCGGCGTCGCGATTGAGCACGTCCAAGAAAGGCTGTGGCTGGACTGGATAGACCTGGTCAATGTAGACCCAGATTTTAAATGTACGCTCTATAGCGGATTTACGAATAACTTCCAAGAACTGTGCGACGACCGACATGTCATTATATATCATGACAATGTGAGGCTGTTCCTTCTTGATGACATCTGGTAAGAACTGGAAGCCGAATGTAGAGGCCGGTTCTTTGCCCTGTGCTGCGGCGACTTCTAGGGCAACCGCGTCAATCACCTTGACCTGTGGAGGATATGGTCTATAGAGTGGTGGGATTTGTGGATGTTTCTGGAAACCGAAGTGGACAACGTCTAACCAGGACTCTTCTTTGGCGAGTTCACGGACCATATTATAGGTGACCTTGCTGTAGCCTGTGAATTGGTGTGCGTGGGTGCCGACGAGCATAAACTTGCATTTTTCTGCCTTTGCCGGTTCGGCCTTCTCACTTACTAGACCGGCCTTTGCTGCTTCGGCCTTTAAAAAGTCGGCGAAACTTGTCTGTGCTTGTGCTTGTACAGGTTCTTGCGTTAGCACTTGTCCTTGCCCTACCAGTGGCGCCAACGCTTGCCCTTGCTCAATTGTATCCTGTAAAGGTCTCAAAAATGCCGGTAAATTATCCATTCTCTTCGTCCAACTCAACTAAATATTCCCTATAGTGCCGCTTTAGATGTTTTTAGCCTAAAGTCCCGCCCACAATTAAAAATTGAGAATGAACCGTCCAAAATCTTTTCAGATGAATAAACTATTCGCCATTATGCCGCGAATAAAACCTGAACCACAGGCAGGGACAGGTTCTAGCCCCCCCAAAAAATACAAGAAGAAGGCCATACCACGTGCCCTCAAAGAACAAGTATGGCTACAAAAAGCCGGCCCCACATTTGAAATAAAATGCCCCATTACATGGTGTGAAAATCGTATTAATGCCTTCAACTTCCACACAGGCCACAACATTGCCGAAAGCAAAGGCGGTAAAACGACCCTGGAAAATCTAGTCCCTATATGCGACAGATGTAATACAAGTATGGGCGACCGCTATAGCATTGACGACTGGAATAAACTTGGACCAGGACATGCTAGAGCATTCACTATAGAAGATAACATTCGCAGACCATGGTGGATATGTTGTTCCAATACCCAATAATTCCTATAGTAAAATATTATAGGGATTATTCATTTAGTCGCGGAGTTAGCCCTTAACCCTTTGCTTCCAAGAATTTTTTCATTTTCTGGCGACTTTCCATTTTACAACGCACCCAGCCAGCAAGAAGATTCAAACGATATTTCTCCAGCACATCCTTGTTCTTCATGAAATAGTCAATTAGACCGACCGCGTGAGGCCACGACCGAATCTCCAACATATTCAAATAAGGATTCATCAAAGCCCACCAGGCCTCATCGCCCTCTTGTCTCACAAACAGCGGCACTGCGCCACATTCCAACGCCTCATAAAAGCGGAATGTCTCCACATTCTGCCCACCAGGACATGCGACAAATATGGAATTCAACATACTGCCCAAATACTCTATAGTGCCAAGTTGTTTTGCGTCATTCCAAGTGTCAAAGAGCATACATCGGTATGGTTGAACGGCCTTCAACGGTTCCAACAAGAGGTCGCGACCAGCCCACCGTGTCCCATAGAATGACCACATATATTCACGGAATGGAACACTCGGTGTCTGCTGCCACGGTGCTTCACGGTCGCCGGCCGTTTGTGCCCAACCAAGAGGAATCGTGTGGACTTTCTCCTTGCCGGCCAGGTCGGCGCGTGGATAATTTCTTATAACAGACACGCAACATGATAGGTCCACCCAGCCGACAGGGTCCTTGCCGAATTCATCCGATAAGTGAAGAACCTTGAATTTCGCACCGGCTCGCTCATAATTGGAGAAGACATATTCGTACATATGTACATATGGCACTTGGAAGAAAAATATAGGTGTGTCTTCTAGGGGCACATGGTTCACATCTTCAATGTGCTTGGTAATCACATTGCGCTTCTCATATTGGCGCGATGTGCCGACCGTTTCAGATGTTACATATGAATTGAGGAGACTATAGACCCAGTCGTATTCCTTAATGTCTTTCACATTGTCGCAACGATGTGGTCCAATTAAATAGAGGACAATGTCGTCGGACTTTTTGTAGGTTTTGAGACCGGCCTTGGACGTCTGTATACGCACATCTTCCAGGGCTGCGCTAACGCTAGCACTTATATCAGCGCCAGCGCCAGCACCACCACACTCCTCAATCTCCTTCTTGCTGAAGCGCTCGTCGTTATTCCACAAATCACTGTCAAATCCATCAATGCGATTGAAATTATTGAACTCACTGCCAGCATACTTTGGGTCATCGTCCTGATAACAACCGGCGACTTGTGGGGTCAGCACATAATGCTTGAACATTGTGACCGCATTACATATCATGTGGTCCGCGCTAGTATGGTATCCGCCTCTTGTCTTGATACTCTCCAGCAACTTCACCGCAGCCGACCTGCGCATCACATACGCATAATTACAAAAGTGGAAATAACGAGTCGGTACATTCTGTCCAAACACCACATTCTCTTTAATGCGCCCCCAATGTGCATTCACAGGCTCCACCAACTTCTCAAACATGGCCCTATTTGGCGGCAAAACACCCCCCAAATATAGCACATCCCAATCTGCAGGCACAGTCTTTGCCGCGGCCGCCCATACGCCCAAGAAATCCCCCTTGAATAGCACATCATCTTCCAACACTAACATATTCTCTATAGTGTTATCTTCAGCAAGTCGTTTCCAGACCTTCAAATGACTGAGCGCACAACCCATAATAGCCTTTTTCCATAGGAAATCATTCGGCTTGAACAATGCCGCCAATGCCGGCGTCAGTGCCAACGCACGTCCATCCACGGCCTTCTCCACACACACTCTATGATGCCACTCTGGATGTGCCTTGCGGAATTTTTCTAAACGGTCCGCCCTCCGTTCCAGATTAATCAGTCGCACCTCATCAATACTAGCAAATACTGGCGCATGTATGCGGAAATTACCACGATGTACATAGACCGCGCCGCCGCGCTTCAATGTCGCATAATAGGATAAATCGTTGTAGACCAGGTCCAATGGATATCGCGCAACTCCCTGGCGCAGACTAATAATAGACCCAATAGATTGGTCGTGACGATGTCCATAATTGCCCGCTGGACCAGGTGTGCCGAGCCATTTTGGACCCGCAATGACATTTCTGCGTTGTGCCCACTTCCACACTTCATCAATATAGCGGACAGCTTCGGCAGAGCCGGCAACAAAGCCAATAATGCCGGCGACAATTTGTGGACTGTCTTTTTCGGCATCTGTTACGGCCAACTCGCGGCAAAAATCTTCATGACACCATAGGCGATTTAGTTGACGGTCGTCTGAAAGAACGGCAATACCATTCACCTGCGCCAGCTCCAAGTAATCACGCGGCATATCCACGAGAACCGCACCACAATCCACATAAAAACACAATTGCCCGCTATAGTGTGGGTCGTGGATTAGGCGGTGAAGGACATATGGTTTCCAGGCGTAATGTGATGGTTCCCAGAAATCAGCGAAGTCGGCCAGGACAACATCATCGGTTTTAAGGGCAATAAAGCGGACAGTTGGATAGGCCTTTTCATGGGCTTCTTTTTCTGCGTCGCTTACGTCTGGTCCAAGGAATACTACACAAGTACCGCCTTTCTTCTTAATTAGTTCTAGGGCCGACATAATGTAGAGTTTAAGATTATGTAGAACCGCCTTGGACGCATATGTTATGTAATTTACTATAGTGGATTGAGGGTTTTCTTGCTGGTTAATTACTTTTTCCTTTTCTGAAACTACTTCAGAGCCGTCTGCCCCAAGGAATCGTGGAATAGAGGGGAGTTCTTCTTTAAAACCGCCTACCTTATTATAAATAAGGGCCGCAACATGTGAGAACTTTCGTCGCACAATGTCGCGACCATAATCATCCAGCGCCGGCACGGCAGCCATGGCTCTCCATCTCTCTGGGTCCTCTTCCACGGCTTTCACGAGAGCAATCAAATCCTCTTTCGTGCGAACGGCATTGGCATTCAAGAAACCGTCCTTGGAGAATTCGCGCTCAATGAGCGGGTCGCCCCAGTAAATTGGCACACAACCCGCGGCCTTTGCGTGGAGAATTTTCTCCGTTGCGTAGCCTTCGCACATTTGGTTTTCGTATGTGAGACTGAAGCGGTATTGTTTGAGGAATTCGTGTTTCTTGAGTTCACCGCCCCCACCGCCGAGACCAGCATAGATTTCTGAACCGACATTGTTGAAAAGGCGGCCGGCACTGTCCACATGTTTATATGCGCTAAGCCAGTGGAAACTATCATTGCGCATTTGGTTGCGTGGGTTTGTAACAACAAAGGAACAGAATTTTGTCTTGGCATCTAGGATGGCAGGGTCAACACTGAGGACACTCTTTAAAGGAAGTGGCTTTGGATTGCGAATTCGTTCCGCATCGGCGCCGAACCAGTCAATCTCCAACATCCAAAGTGGTAGGCGCACATAGCCGGCATCATCACCCCTATGTTGCTTGAAACCGAGATTTAAGAAGACACCGTCGCCCTCAACAGGACCCGTGTTTTCTCCTGTGAAATGGACCTTTGGAACTTCAGGATATTTCTTCCATGATTCGCCAAATGGGCCGAAAATTAAGAGGTCAATCTTGAGGCCGGCCTTGCCACAATCCACACCGACGACCTCAACCGGTTCTTTAAATCCAGCCGCGGCGGCTTCTAAGAGGAGTGTGAAGAAGTTATAGGATGGATTGAAGTCGTCCCACATATCACTGAAACCGACGGTGAGTTTTTTGCCAGGGGCCCTCTTCAAGATTTCCTCCACCACTTTGACCGTCTCCTCCTTCTTCGTATCCATGGGCTGTGCTAGCTTTTGTTCTTGTGCTTGCGCTAACGCCGGTGCTGGTGCTTGCCCTTGCGCTAGTGCTGACCCTTTCACTTCCACTTTTGCCTTGACCTCACTCATGTCCTCCACCGCCAAAACAGGTGTCGCAATAATTTGCCCTAAGACCTCGCCCCATTTATAGAGCACACTCTCGTCATAATATACCTTCTTCAGCAACTCGCGTTGAACCGCCTCTAAAGCCCCATCAGCAAAGAACCCGCGTGCCCCTTCATAGTCCTCCTTCATACGACCCACGGCAGCACATGCCCCCTCAATGTCATTGTCCTGATAATAGAAACGTTCCAATCCACATCCTATAGTGCTGAGCCATGGGCTATTGTGAATTACTGGAATACCGCTCCAGACAAGGTCCAATAAGACGGCCTTGACATTGATAAAACGATTATGTGCGATTACAAAAGAACGTGGCGTCATCTTCCAATCCGCAACTCGCTGACGACCAACATAATGAAATGTGAGACCATCTACTTTACAATGTTCAGCCACATTCCGTTTGAAAAATTCCACGTCCTTGATTTGTGTGCTATTATTTACAAAACAATTGGTCATGTCTAAAAGCCCCTTCTTGACAACCTGTGAGGCAATCACCATAGGAATTGTGGAGCTACTTGCCATGGACGCATTTGTCTCGGTAATATGACATGTCCAAGGGCCAGATCCAGCGCTAGCGCTAGCACTTGCGCTGACGCTGGTCCACGTTGGGAATTTCATCTCCGTATTATAAGCGCTAATTGCCCTATGATACCAGTTATATGGAATGGCGTAGACTGGCTTCTTATACATGACCTCATACATTTGACGGTCCTGTTCGTGATAGACCGACCATGTAAGAATAGCATCCACGCCATTCATATCGCGCAAATGTGTCACTACACCGAAAAGTGTTTGTTCCATTTCAGTCAAAAAAGGGAGACGATGTAAGAAAGTCACATTTTTTTTTGCGTATGGCTTCTTCTTATCCACGAGCAAGTTCCCGCCGACATCAATAAAGATGTCCACAGGCTCGGCCTTCGCCCCAACAATGAATTCCGTATAAGGCACTATAGGAAATTCGCCTTTAAGAGCATGGCAGTCGTCATACCAGTCCTTTTCTGTTGTGCGAACAAGGACTACGTCATGACCAATGCCTTTGAAACCTGCGGCGACAGCGTAGGTTGCCTGTGGAATACCGGTGCTGAAGAAGCTATTCTGAAAGCTGACCGAGATGGCAATCCGCTGTCTTTTAAATGTATCCGTCATCTCTAGGCAAAATTACTAAGGATTAAAATCGCGCCTTTTTTAGGCCCACAATGTGAGTTTAAAAAAGTCTGCCCCCCTTACACACCTATAGTGTCAATCAAATGTTTCCAGGCGGCCTGGACTTCAGGATTATAGGGACTATGTCTCCAAATAAGTCCCCGTGAATGTGCCACATATGTTTCATACGAATCGGCATGTTGGCGCGCAGCATATAATGCTTCTACGACGCCCTTGTTAATGTCGTTCTCTGGATAATAATAGCCGAAGTCGCGCCACGATGTACAATTGTGAATAACAGGGAATCCACTATAGAGATATTCCAGGGTCATGTAATTGAATTCATTGTTGATGTGGTGGACAATTGGAATGGCCGACGGATATGCCTCTTGAATGGTGGCCATTGTTTTACGCGACTCAAAGACGATGCAGTCGTCCTTGAAGAGGCGAAGATAGGGGAGTATATTGTGATTGAAATGTGGGCTGAGACGGAGGCGGTCGCCGTTTATAATGACGACCTTGATGGCCTCTTGTGGAAAAGCGGTATGATATTTTTCGGCAATAAGAAGGGGAATTAGGCTGTTTTTTTGAATACTAATATTCGGCTCCATTATGACGAATGTGAGAGGGTCTGAGGCTGCCTTCGCCCGCCATTGATTCGGCTTAATGTTATTGGAGGTCATGATGGAGCTGTCCCAGATATAGGGTGCGATTTTACATGTCTTAGGGTCCATCTTGTTAATGGCCGCGCAATATTGGTCATGTTGCTTATAGTGGGGACTCGTCCAGATTTCGTCAAATTCGTCTACGACATGGTGGGAGAAATTGACCGACGGAGTAAACATCGGCGTCTCAATGTCAATGTTGAGAATGTTGCCGAGGTAAAGTTTTACGATTTTGGCGCCGAGAGCCCGCATGAAGGCGCGAATACGAGCTTCAACCGACATGCCGATTTCAATAAAGAGGGAGAGACGAATGGGCTGTTTAATGATTTCCTCAATGAGCATGAAACGACATGAGCGAAGGAGCACCGGCGTCTTTTCAAGATTTGTAGGTTTTTTCTTGGACGACAAGAACTGGCAAGTAGCCAATACTTTCAAAAAGTTTGTAGATGAAAAAGACATTTTGGAAGAGCCCGTTATTATATATGTTGTCTACGCTAATATTTGCGGTGGCGAGTAGGACGACGGGCCGACCCATTGCTGGAGGCAATTCTCGGAGTTTTTTATAGGGAATAAGGTCGGCATTCGGCAATGGCGCACAGCGCGTCATGCCAGGAAGAGACTCCAATGGGGCCTGATTCATTCTACCAGGACCATATCCTATAGTGTTTAGATGCCCGAAATAAAATAGAGCTCTTATTAGAAATGTCGGCTAATGTATTCCGTAACTTGGACGGCGTAATTATTGTTGAGACGACGACAACTTATGAGCTACCACTTATAAAATATAATCCTGGTCGTATAGTGACATTTAAAGTTACAAATGGCGCAACACTTACTTTATCACCAACAACGCCTGATACTTTTGAAAGTGGAATGGACAACCCTTATGTTTTATCTGTTGATGTATCCAATACATATGTATCTCTCTATGGTGATGCGACGCGATGTACATGGTTCTTATGGAATGATGGTCGCGGTGGAACTGGAGGCGGTGGTGGTACAGGCGATGTAACAAAGGCAAATTTGACTTCTACGGTCGCTGGTTTAGGGTCTAGTAGTTATATTTCAACACCCTCGTTGGTAAGTACTGTGAAAGGCCTAGGACAAATATACTTGAGTTCTACAAATGGATTCTTAATAACACAGAATCTTACATCCACTACAGCAGGTCTAGGTCAGATTTACTTGAGTTCTACGAAGAATCTAATCTCTACACCAGACTTAACCTCCACTGTAGCAGGTCTAGGACAAACATACTTGAGTTCTACAAATGGATTCTTGACAACACAGAATCTTACATCCACTACAGCAGGTCTAGGTCAGATTTACTTGAGTTCTACGAAGAATCTAATCTCTACACCAGACTTAACCTCTACTGTAGCAGGTCTAGGACAAACATACTTGAGTTCTACAAATGGATTCTTGACAACACAGAATCTTACATCCACTACAGCAGGTCTAGGTCAGATTTATCTTAGTTCTACGAAGAATCTAATCTCTACACCAGACTTAACCTCCACTGTAGCAGGTCTAGGACAAACATACTTGAGTTCTACAAATGGATTCTTGACAACACAGAATCTTACATCCACTACAGCAGGCTTAGGTCAGATTTATCTTAGTTCTACACAGAATCTAATCTCTACACCAGACTTAACATCAACTGTAGCAGGTCTAGGACAAACATACCTCAGTTCTACAGATGGTTTCTTGATAACACAGAATCTTACATCCACTACAGCAGGCTTAGGACAGATTTATCTTAGTTCTACGAAGAGTCTAATCTCTACACCAGACTTAACCTCTACTGTAGCAGGTCTAGGTCAGATTTACGTGAGTTCTACACAGAATCTAATCTCTACACCAGACCTCACATCAACTGTAGCAGGTCTAGGACAAACATATCTTAGTTCTACAGATGGTTTCTTGATAACACAGAATCTTACATCCACTACAGCAGGTCTAGGTCAGATTTATCTTAGTTCTACACAGAATCTAATCTCTACACCAGACCTCACATCAACTGTAGCAGGTCTAGGGCAAACATATCTTAGTTCTACAGATGGTTTCTTAATAACACAGAATCTTACATCCACTACAGCAGGTCTAGGTCAGATTTATCTTAGTTCTACACAGAATCTAATCTCTACACCAGACCTCACATCAACTGTAGCAGGTCTAGGGCAAACATATCTTAGTTCTACAGATGGTTTCTTAATAACACAGAATCTTACATCTACTACAGCAGGCTTAGGTCAGATTTATCTTAGTTCTACACAGAATCTAATCTCTACACCAGATCTCACATCAACTGTGACAGGTCTAGGACAAATCTACCTCAGTTCTACAAAGAACCTAGTCTCTACCCCAGACCTCGTATCTACCACTGCCGGCCTAGGACAAATCTACGTCTCAACCCTCTCGCTCGTATCTACCACTGCGGGTCTAGGACAAACATATGTCTCCACTGTACGCGGAGGAACAAACATTACAATAACCGGCCAACCAAACAATCCTATAGTGAATCTCGCACAAGATGTAAGTGGAATAACATCCCTCACCGTCACCGACTTTATCAGCTCCATGAGTGTAATCACACATACACTCTACGCTAGCACAATCACGGTCAGTACACTGTATTATACAAATCTAGACCCACCAGTTCAAGGCGGCGGTGGTGGTCCAGTTCCATCCACGCTCTCCGTCTCCTACATTTACTACAGCACCGGTTTCAATCTCTATATGAAGGACATTGACTTTCCAGCCAATCAAGCCAATATTACCCTCATCACATCTACAGCAACAAACATCCCTCTCACAGGTATTAACAACGAAAACCCACAAGTAGACCTGGACATTAGTGGTTCCCTCACCGTCAGTCAAAACGTATCCGTTGTAGGTTCCGCAGCATTTGGCGGTAATGTGGCTATAGGCGGCGATCTATCCGTTTACGGGACATTCTACAATCCATCTGATGAACGTATCAAGACAAATATTTCCTATATTGATACCGCCCATTGCGCCAAAATCCTCAAAGAACTCCAACTACACACCTATAACTACACCGACGAACCTGTCCAGCCATCCACTATAGGATTTATTGCGCAGGAAGTGGAACGTCTTGTACCGACAGCTGTGAAGCGCGGACCATACAAGGGTATTGAGGACTTCGCCACACTCAATAAGGACCAAATCCACCTAATCCACTATGGTGCTACACAGGCGCTCATGGAGCGCGTGGATGTCCTGGAACGTACTGTGGAACTTCTACGCAACATGCTTGACAGTGTCATTGCGCGGTCTAAATAAGTGGGCGAGTATAAATAAAATCTTATGAACTTTCATTGAAAAATCATAAGAATTCGTGGTCCCAGGGCATTAACCTCCCAGTGCATTAACCGCCAAGGGCGGTTACCCGTGCCTCCAAGGCCGCAATACGGGCCGTGAGCGCAGCAATAGTCGTCTCCAGTGTCCCCCCATTTGTCGTGGTCACTATAGGACTCGTGAATTGAACAGACCCGCTATCAAAGGAGCCAATTGTATTAGCATTAATGGTCTTTGTCTCTGTGTTGACCATCCCCTGAATATCGGCAATGGCCGATGACCCACTCGCACTCTGTTGAATACCAAAAAGCGGAACAATGTTCAGCACATATGGATTACCTTCATAACCGACGGACATCTCCCCTTACACTCTATAGTGTCCTCGCAGATTTTTTCTTTAGGTAGCCTTGTCTCAACCTTTGCGCTGGCGCTAACCCTGCTAGAAATTTATGAGGAAATCTAATAGAATGCCAACTACGGACCCGATTGTAATAACACCAAGCACATCGGTAGTACTGGTCAATACCGCCGACTTCTCAGGCAATCCTATAGTGCTTCTTCCAAATGTGGACAGTCTCGGTCGTATTATTACCATTCGCGACGCCGACGGCGGCTCAGACATAAATCCCATCTACATTAGCACAACGGGTGGAGCACTTTTTCAACAAGAAATCAGTACAGTCACTATAAGCAGTTTCATTATAGACCAACCATATGGGTTCTATACAATTACGCCGCGTCTAACCGATATTGGCGGCACTACTCGCTATGGTGTAATGAACGCCTACGCATTTCGTGAGGCGACAGATTTTGCTTTTGTGAATATGTTTAACGCAAATGTCAATTACTTGAGCACAGTCAGCACGGTCAATCTTGGTGTTACCCAGGATTTGGGCGTCACTGGAAATGTGAATATAGCAGGATCCGTTAATGTTGGTGGGTCAATTAATTATGTAAATCCAGGAGCAGTATCCTTTAGTGCCAATGATGTGAACGCGACAACCATTAGCACAAACACTATAAAGAGTGCTACAATATACGGCAGCACCCTCTACGCCAGTAGCATCTATCTTGCCAATACATTGGAGGCCAGCACAATGCGACTCTCCTCTAGACCCATCTTTGACCTGAATAACTCAAGCACATGGACAGCCGGTGGTTTTGACCCAAATAGCATGACACTCGGCGACCCTGAAAATTACGCCGGTGCTCAGGTCGGCACAGGAACGAATTTCTTCGGTCTTCGCTCATTCTCCAAACTCGGCCTCAATAACTATAGCACAAATGTCGTTCTTCGCGACGGTAATCTCGGCCTCAACGTGGACTATACGGGTCTCGGCTACAATTCAGGTAATCCAAACTACAACCTCAATGTAAAAGGCGCAGCACGTCTATCCAATTATGATGCGCGTGCCGTCCAGAGCAACACCGCCCTTCTCGTAGACGGTCTCGCAGGAAGTTCCAATCGCTACGTGAACTCATTCGCCGGCTCTCCATCACAATACCAGCTCTTTACACCGACCACTTATACACAAGGTTTCTACCAGGGAACCACTGAACATAAATGGATAACGGCCGAAAGCCCCGCGTCCATTTATCCAGAAACGCTCACGTTCTATACTAGCAACGGCACTCCACGTGTCAGCATCACATCCAATGGCAATGTCGGTATTGGAACTACTAGCCCCGCAGCAGCAGTCCGTCTAGATGTGAGCGGTGGACAAGTCCGTCAAAACGGACCAACCAGCAATATTCCTATAGTGTTGGGCGCAGGAAATGGCAGTGGAAATGCCTCCGTTGATATTGGTAAAAATCGGGTCGGCAACGGTAGTGCTTATGTAGACTTGACCTCCGAAAACGGTCAGGCCAGCTATAATGCACGCTTAGTCCGTAATAGCGGAGCAAATGGAACATTGGACTTGATACAACAAGGAACCGGTGTATTTAATTACACCGCAAATAGTATTAATCATGTCACTATTGATTCATCGGGTCAAATTGTGAAAACGTCCCTTTCATTGGCAGATGGCTCACTGACACAACCAAGCTTGAACTTCCGTCAAGGCTCAGGCTCAGATGAGAATACTGGTCTTTATCATCCAGCGGCGGACACTATAGGAGTTGTTACTGCTGGTGTGGAAAGAGTTCGTGTGGACTCTGCCGGCAATGTCGGTATTGGAAAGACGCCATCAACTTATCAATTAGAAGTGAGCGGCAACGTATTGATTACATCTGCAGAAAATAATGGTCTTCATGTTGCAAATAGTGTGTCTGATGCACGAATTTACTTAGAGCCAAAAAATGGCGGCGGTAGTGGAGTAATTAAGAGATACGATGGTCTATCTGGAAGTTTTGATATTCTCAATTATGGAGGTGGTCAGATAAATTTAACGGCCAACAATGCCAATTATAATGGTATTTCAATTCTAAGTAATGGAACAATTGGTATTGGTACAGCATCGCCGGCATATAATCTTGATGTATCAGGGTTGGCTGCGGTCAGGAATCAGCTCTTATTAGACGAAGGGTCCGCGGCGGCGCCGGCACTGAACTTCGGAGTCGGTGCATATACTGGAACAACGACCGGTCTTTTTCAGCCAGCGGCAAATTCCCTTGGGTTTGCGACGGCCGGTTCAGAAAGGGCGCGTATTGATGCGAATGGGTTTATAGGTATTGGAACGACTACACCAGATACGTGGTTAGATGTATATGGCGATTCAAGCCTTGGAATAGCACGTTTAACACAATTTACGACAGCAACAACAACCGCAAATCCAGTGCTTCGTCTTCAAAATAACGAAAGTGCTACATCGCACCAATTAAATTTCCATACGAATATGGGTGCTGGAAATTATAATAGCATTGTTCAAGCAAATGATAAGGGTATTATTTTCAACGAAGGTCCCGTAAATGCTGGTAAATTCGTCATTGCGCCATGGAGTTCAAGTGGGGGTGGTCTTCGCATGGACAATTCTGGTAATGTGGCAATTGGCAAGCCAACACCGCAACAGGCACTAGATGTCAGCGGTTCAATCCAGACAAGCGCTTCTATATTGGTCCCTAGTGGAACTGCTGGAGCGCCGACAATGACATTTACAAATGATAATGACACAGGTATTTATAATTCAGGCACAAATGAATTATCCCTTACTACCGCTGGAACCCAACGAGTTATAGTGAATTCGTCAGGAAATATGGGTATTGGGGTAAGTCCATCTTATAGATTGGATGTCAATGGAACTGTAAATGTGGCAAATGGAACGGTCCGTTTACCAGCAGGTAGTGCCGCTGCCCCTTCTTTGAATTTCGGCGGTGCTAGTGATGGGGATACTGGTATTTTTCAAAATGGAGCAGGTATATTCTCTATTGCTACAGATGGTGTACAACGGTCCTATATTACATCAGATCAACAGCGTATGTATTTTACTAGTCCAAGCGAATATACATTGTTTAACCCAACATCTATTACAGTGGGTAATAATCGCACAGTAAATAATTCAGCAGAACTTAATCTAGTTACAGATAATACATATCCATCTTATGGTCTACGACTTTATAGAGGTTCTGGTTCAACTGGGGCATCTGAATTAACACATAGGGGAACAGGAAATCTTGCTATTAATACATCAGAAGCAGCACCAATCTTATTCCAAACACAGGGACTTGAACGTATGCGTATTGATTCTACAGGAAATGTCGGTATTGGCGCAGCAGCAGGCTCTTATAAATTAGATGTAAATGGTAGTACACGTTTCAGAAGTGATGTTTATGTTGGCCCTGACACTACGAACGGATTTATAAGAATGACAGTTGATTCAGGAATATCGTATATACAATCTTCTTCCAATACATCAGGTACACATAATAAATTATATTTCACAGGATATGCTGGTTCTAGTAATACAATGGTCCTTGACATTCCAAACAGGCGTGTAGGTATTGGCGGTCAAACGGCCCCAACCGTCGCTCTAGATGTCACTGGCGACATTAAAGCATCAGGCAATATTACCGCTTATTCAGATGAACGCTTCAAAACTAATATACACCCTATAGTGAATGCTCTTGAAAAAGTCGGCCAAATGCGCGGTGTTACTTATGAAACGAAAGAGGAAGGTCGTCGTCGTATCGGTGTAATCGCACAGGAAATTGAGAAAATTATACCCGAAGTCGTGCTAACAGACGATACAGAAGACCACTATAAATCGGTTGATTACGGTAATATTGTGGCTGTTCTTATTGAAGCCGTAAAAGAATTGAAAGCGAAAGTAGATGAATTATCCAGCGCATAATATTTATTATTTTATTATAATTGAATAATAAATAGAGTAAGATGAGTTTCCCATCATCAGGAGAATTATCTATGTCCACCATACGAGGTGCACTTAGTTTAGGAACTGGAGAAATTAAGATGAGTGATTTATATAGTAAAAAACTTTATAATGCTGATGGGTCTGTTTATACAACACCTGCTTCAGGAAATTCTATAGATATTTCTGGTTTTAGGGGGAAATATTATACGCCGCCTACTATTGCTCCTGTAACAGTAAAATACACGAGCCCAGTAAATACTGATATAAGTTTAAATGTTCCAGCTGGAAAAGCAAGAGCACCAACTAGATTTTATATAACATTAATTGGTGCCGGCGGCGGTGGCGGTGGTGGTGGCGGTGGTGTGTATTTT
>Ga0247723_1000561_pt1 | contig 25224 bp, 26 predicted proteins | sample MSEWelMarce5H_FC_FD_189079 | JGI IMG/M metagenome (GOLD analysis project Ga0247723, IMG submission 189079) | Subsurface sediment microbial communities from gas well in West Virginia, United States - MSEEL Well Study Marcellus 5H_FC | ecosystem: Environmental > Terrestrial > Deep subsurface >... | reverse complement strand
TATAAAGACAGTATAAAAATATGTGATTGTAAATCTGTGAAAGAAGCATGCAAAATTGCAAGTGAATTAGGTGGAAAACCAAAACAACTTGAGAAACATATGCATGATAAACACTTCAAAATAATTCTCAAATAAAGTGTAGAGACTATCCCAATGGGGAGTAGGGTGGATATGCTACCACTCGAAGTGCTGAACATCCTAACGTAAAGACGAGGATGAAGATATAGTCCATACCAATAGGAATATTGGATTAATATGTTTGACGTAGACTTCTCTGACAAAGATGAAGTGTTCTACGATTTGCAAAGGAAGTATGGAGCAGAGAATGTTGCAAGGATTATAGCATTTGGAACGCTTACACCAAGAGCAGTCACAAGAAAAGTATTATCTTTCTTTGAATTTTCTATGTCAGAAATTGGTGAGATAACAAAGTTAATACCAGAGTTATGCCCATCAATGGAAGAAGCATACAAGGCTTCGCCAAAATTGTTGAGCTACAGAGATAAGCATCAAGAAGAATTTCAGATAATTGAAAGACTCGAAGGCACAGTATCTCATGAATCAATGCATGCTGGTGGAATCGTTATATATGAAAATCTTTCTCATTACCTGCCATTAAAAGCAATTGGTGATGGAAGAAATGAATGTGTAGCATGCTTCGATAAGTATATGCTTGAGGCTCTAGGTTTCTATAAATTTGACGTGCTTGGATTGGAGACATTACCGATGTTAAAACGGACTGTTACTAATATTAAGCAAAATAAAGGTATAGAAATTGACTTAGAAACTATTGACTACAGTGAAGAAGTAGTGTATGATATGTTATCTAAAGGTGAAGTAACTGGTGTATTTCAATTATCAAATCAAGCACAGAAAGTTATGCAACAAAAACCAAAAGATTTTTTAGATTTAATAGCTATCAATGCTCTAATAAGACCTGGAACAGGGGATTGGAACGAGTATATAGATAGGCGCAATGGTAAGCAATACAACATCAGAGCAGAACGAGAAGACTATATGAATGAAACAGAAGGTCTGTTAACATATCAAGAGCAATTTCTACTTGATGCGAAGACATATGCTGGATGGGACATTGCATTCTCAGATGCTAACATCAGAAAAAATAAGGATTTAAGGAGTGATACAAAACTACGGCAGAAGTTTTACGACGATACCGTAGCAAGTGGTTATTCAATTGAAGTAGCAGAGGAAATATGGAATGATATAGAAGATGCTCAAGGTGAGTATTCGTTTAATAAATCACACGCCGCGAGTTATGCAATAATGAGTTATCAAACTGCATGGCTTAAATATCATTATCCTGTTGAATTCTATTCTGCTTTAATGAGTTCTGAAAAAACTGATGGAGATGGGCAATCTGCTGTTGCAGGTTATATTCAAGAATGTAAAAAAATTGGCATTACTATTATGCCTCCAGACTTAAACACAGGTTCTAACGAATTTGTTCCACAAGGCAACTCAATAAGATTCCGCTTGACAAGTATCACAAATTTTGGAGATACTGCAATTAGAGGACTTGAGAAAATAAGACCTATAAAATCTTTTGAAGATTTAATGGAACGAAGAAGTCGTTCAGACATTAGAAACAATGTTATCGAATCAATGATTATGGCTGGATGTTTTGATGAGTTTAACGAAGACAGAGGAAAATTACTTGCATATATGCACAACGTTCAATTGTCCAAAAAACAAATTGAAAATGGTGAATGGTTAGACACCATTCAAATGACTGATATACAGATTGCAGAACTTGAGAAGAAAGCATTGGGTGTATTCTTAAAGAATCATCCGCTCGAATCAAAATATTCCAAACCACTTCAAGAATTTGAAGAAGGTGGAAAAGCAGTTATATGGTGTATCATCAATGAAGTTAAAACATTCAATGACAAAAACGGCAAGGAAATGGCGTTCATCAATGTTGAAACATTAAACGGTAATGTTAAAGTTATTGCATTTAAAGACACTTGGGCATATATTTCAACTAAAGAATTTATCAAGCCAAATGAAATAGTAATGTTCATTGGAAAAAGAAGTGGTAAAGATTTAATTGTATCTGATGCGGAGGTCTAAATGAAAGTAACAGGTTTTAAAGTAAAAGGTAATTGGATTGATGTGCTAAACTCTGCAAGGTCTACTGTTGGAAAAGATGAAGTAAGTAAAGAGCCTAACTCATCATGGAAAGCACGTATGATTCTTGCAGAACACTCACCTATTCGTAGGTTAACTATTTCTTGGAAATGGGTTGACTTAATGTACTGGGTAAGTGTACATTTCGTAAGACACAAAATTGGAATTGAGCACTTTGTTAAAACACAGAGAAGCGATAGAACAGGTGTATTACGATACAAGTCTCCACAAGATACACCAGTTGTGCATGAAGTAGAAGCAAATGCTCAATCACTGATTAACATATCAAGGAAACGTCTGTGTCATAACGCATCTCCAGAAACACAAGAAGCTTGGCAGAAGGTTCTGATTGAAGTAGAATTAAAAGAACCAGAACTATTTCAAGCTTGTGTTCCAGAATGTGTTTACCGTGGATTCTGTCCTGATATGAATACATGTGGATATAGTGATACAGATAAATTCCACAGGCAATTGCAGAATTACAGAGCACCAGTAGTAGATTGGAGAAAAGAGAATGGAACACAAAAGATGTAAGTCATGCGGAAAACTCATTCTAAATGAAGAATCCGTATTATGTTCAAAGTGTGGCAGTGAGATGCACAAGGATTGTGCTTTAAATGATTCAGGCAAACCAATATGCGACGTATGTTGTATGAATAGTATTGATGAGGTAAACACGGTCAAAGAAAATGTAAAACTACCGACAGTTATCAGACGTTCTCACATCGAATCATATAGGTCTTGTCCATATAGAGCTTATAAAGAAATCATTGAAAACATCCAACTGCCACATTCATCTTTTGCTCAAGTTGGAATAGACTTGCATGAGCTATTTCACAAAGCAAATATAGGTGAGATATTAACAATAAAAGATATGAAGAATGAATTTTTAAAGATATTTAATACGTATGAGGACTTGATGTTTGAGAATGATTTGAATCTTTACAAAGATAGAAATGTTCAACAGCATAGAGAACATATGTACAAAATCGGAATAGATTCAATAGATGGATATTATGACATATCAAAAGATATGCCTAATCGCCCATATATGGCCGAAGAGAACATTGTTTTCTCAATAGGTGATTCATATCCAGACGTATCAATAACCATGGACAGAATCGATGAGGACGGCCTTATGCTGGCAATATCAGATTATAAAACTGGGCATGTAGTTGTTGGACAGAAGATTGTTACAGAACTACAACCACCACTTTATATTCATGCTGTAAGAAAACACACAGGAAGAGAAGTGAGTAAGTTTACACTCTATTATCTTGCAGAAGGTAAAAGTAGAACATATGTCAGAGTAACTGATGATGTGTATGAGTGTAAGGTTAATAATCGTGTGTATTCAATCAGTATTAATAAGGCAATACAAGAAGTAAAAGAAGTATTCTCTCATATGCAAAACAATGAGTGGAGTATTCCTAATGGTGATAAATCAATGTACTTCAAGTGTAAAACATGTCCACTAAAAACAGCAAATTTATGTGAAGGAGCTGAAATAGAATCGTGGCGAAAACAAAATAACGGAGGCTTTGAATGGTAAATATAAGTGTGTTAGATGCACTCAATAAACTAAAGATATCTGAAAAAAGTTTAATGCTGTCAATCGATTATGATGATGCATTAAAGGATGAATTTTTAATAGAATTACTTGACATGATGTATATAAAATATAGGCCGAATCAAAGAAGTTACTCAACTGACGAAGAGTTAAGACTATTCCTAGTTAAAAATAAACTTTTCAGCCGTAAATCTAGCTATTGTTATGCTTCGATAAATGAAGTAAACCGTACTTTCAGTCACTTTCCAATAGAGAGAATTGAAGCGGACATGTATATAGCAGAAAATAATGTAAGACCATGCATAGTAATAAATGTTGAAAATGGATTGAGGATAAAAGTGCTATCTATATGCATTAGACTTTCAAGCGGAGGAATTTAATGAAAAAACAATTAATATTCTTGTCAGAAGAATTTTTAGCAAAGTATGATGATTATCCTGAACAGATGAATGAGCTTGCGAAATTTATATTTCAAAGAACTTATTCAAGATGGTTAAGAGAAGAGAGAAGAAGAGAAACATATAAAGAGGCAATGGCTAGAGCTGTTGACTATAATATTTCGATTGGTTTCAAAGAAAGAAACAAATCAAAGTATGACAACTATGTAGAATCTTTTGACTCATCAACAGCAGAAGCTGAACATTTGTTTGACAACATTTTCAATCAACGTCAATTCTTATCAGGTAGAACTCATTGGATTGGTGGAGCAGACACAAAGGTAGCAGACTTATTTCCACTTGCAAATTTTAATTGTGCATTTAGTGAACCAAAGTCTGTATCTGATTTGTCAGAAATATTCTACTTGCTACTGGTTGGAACAGGTGTAGGGATTAGACTTACAAGAGATGTTGTATATCAATTCCCACACATAAGAAATGATTTTGAGTTAACACACTCAGAGTTTAAACCATTACCAAAAGAAGAAAGAATTGAGCATACAAATGTTCGATTACTTGAAAATGGATATGCAAAAATCTATGTAGGAGATTCCAAAGAGGGCTGGGTAAAAGCACTTGAAGAATTCTTTAAGCTCATCACATTAAAACAATATTCATATGTTAAGCACATAAAAATTAGTTACAACTCGATTAGACCAAAAGGAGATAGGCTGGAAACATTCGGCGGTACTGCATCAGGTCATGAACCATTAAAAGAGATGTTTTCTAAATTCAAAATGGTATTTGACAATGAAATTGACCCAAGACTTGCACCACTTGAAAAAGATAAAGATGGGTATTTAATATTAAGACCTATTCATTTATTAGATATTAATTGTCTAAAAGGTGCAAATGTTGTTGTTGGTGGCGTTAGAAGAACTGCATTGATGATTATGTTTGATAAAGATGATTTAGAAGTAATGAATGCTAAAAAAGAATTTTGGATGAATCCCAATTTATCTCACAGAGCTATGAGCAACAACTCAATTGTGTTTAAAGAAGAACCTACTATCGATGAGATAAAACATCTAGTTGAACTCATCAAAGAAAATGGTGAACCTGGCTGGTACAATGAGGAATCTGCAAAGAAACGTAGGCCAAATGCAAGAGGTGTAAACCCATGTGGAGAAATACTACTTGACAATAAAGGTGTATGTAATCTTACAACAGTAAATGTTAAAGCTTTTGTAATAAGAGATAAAGATACTGGAATAATCCGGTTAAACATGGGTGGACTTGCAACTGCAATGAGGTTGTCTGTAAGAGCAGGAATAAGAATGACTTGTCTTAATTTAGAATTACCTGATTGGAATAGAGTTCATCAAAGAGACAGATTAATAGGTGCAAGTGTAACTGGCTGGAAAGATGCAATGGATATTCTTCAATATTCAACAGAAGAAGAATCAAAGATGCTCATATTCCTTGAGCAGGTTGCCTCTGCTGAGGCTTCATCATATGCAAGGATGTTGCGTATACCTGAACCATTACTCGTCACCACGGTCAAGCCAGAGGGTACATTAAGCCAATTGGCAAATGGTGTATCAAGTGGATTGCATTACTCATATGCACCATACTACATCAGACGTGTTCGAATCAATGCAAGTGACCCATTAGTACAAGTTGCAAAAGAATTAAAATGGACGATAAATCCAGAGGTCGCTACTCCAGGTGAAACTATGGAAGAAAGATTGGCTAATGCAACAACATTAGTAATTGACTTCCCAATAGAATCAGGAGCAACAAAGACTAGTAGAGATGTGACGTTGCAAGAACAGTTTGAGAATTATTTAATATTCCAAACACACTATACCGCACATAACTCATCAATAACCATTTATGTAAAAGAAGATGAATGGGATTCTTTGCCACAACTACTAAAAGACAATTGGAATGACTTGATTGGAGTTTCATTCTTACCTGCTGATAATGGAACATATGAATTGGCACCGTATGAAGAAATTACAAAAGAACAATATGAAGCATTGTCTGCATCAATGTCTAAATTTGATATTAAACTTCTTGAAAAATATGAAGTATTCGAATCAGATAAAGACGTTGTAAACATTCAATCATGTGATAAGGGTTCATGTCCAGTATTCTAGGAGGAATTATGATTAAGATAACACTTGATAAAAACTCAATTCACATTGAGGGTCATGCAAATTATGCAGAGACAAACGATATAGTATGCGCAAGTGTGTCTACTGTATTACAATCTGCACAACTTGCACTTAGAGTATTGGCCAATCAATATCCATTAAACATAGCATTGGAGGATATTAATGCAAAAATCAAACGCAAGGTTTAGTGTTGTAGATAACAATAAACGAAGATTATTTGAAACATTTGAGAATACTGCTACAAAACAAAAGCACCAATTTCCAACAGAGATTACTCTTCCGATTAGAAAGACTGCAAATTCAGCAGGTTATGATTTTGTATTAGCAAAGGATTATAGATTCGAGCCAAACAAAACTGTAACATTCCCTACTGACATCAAGGTTCATCTTGAAGAAGGACAGTGGCTAGATATTCGCATTCGTTCATCTCTTGGAATTAAGCATGGATTAGTTATACCTAATTGCCCTGTAATTGACGCTGATTACGAGTTTGGTGAAGAAGGTGGAAACATATTCATGGCAATTAAAAATACAACAGGAACAACGTATGAGGCCAAAAAAGGTGATAGAATAGCTCAAGGAATTATAATGAGATATGAAATCACAGATAATGATGAACCAGACATGCAAAACAGAACTGGTGGAATTGGCAGTACAGGAAAATAGTTTACACATACCATCCTACGTGCTATAATGACCGTAGGTGGTGTTACATATACATCACCAATACGACAATAGGGTGATGACTTGAAAGTTAAACAGAAGAAAGATTTAAAACGAATAGAAGCACTTACTAAAAAAGAATTGAAATTTATATTACCATTACCTCCATCTGTAAATCACATGTATTATAATACAGGACGTGGTGGAAAAAGATTAACAAAGACCGCTGAGGAATATGTAAGAACTGCAACAAGTTTAATAAACTTAGCAACAAAGAAAAACAAATGGGAAGTAGAAGAAGATGGTAATTGGTATTATGTAGATATGGTATTTTATATGCCTGATTTACGAATTAGAGATAGTCATAATATGCTAAAGTTACTATTTGATGTATTACAACCTAGAGTGTTTGGCAATGACTATTTTGCAATGCCAAGAATAAACTCCGTCGAACTCGACAAAGAAAATCCAAGAATAGAAATTAAGATTCATTCTCAATTAGCGGATGAAAGAAAGAGATTTATAAAATAAATATTCACATCAAGAAAATATTACTTGACAAGATTTTAATGTAACAGTATAATGATTTTAGAGGTTTTTCCATTGACGAGCGTTTTGAAAGCGAGTCAATCAAGAAACGAAGTTTCTTGCAAGTATAGCAACAGTGTAAAACAGACTGTAACAAAAACCTATTATACCTGATGTGAGAAAGGATAATTATGCCTAGACCAACACAACAACAACAAAAAGATTTATGGAATATGAGTGAGATAGTGGATTTAAAAGAAGTAGAAAGTTACTCACTTAGAAGAGAAGGATTTGGATTTAATATACTTTATGATGAGAAAAGAAGAACACTTACTATAGCATACTTCGATGAATATCATTATTGTGATGAGGTTAAAATTGAATTAGATAAGTAAAAAAAAAAGAAGAGACCTTAGTGGTCTCTTTTCTTATTTCTTTTCTTCAACATTGTTTTTAGCTATACCGTATATTACGGCACCAACTGCTACAAGATTTGCAAGTACATCAAGTACTTGACTTTGTATCTCATCACCAAGTTGTAATCCAAAAACATTCTGAACGATGATAAATATTACTGCTACAAATGGTGCAATCAATTGCTTATACTTAATCATTCTTTTCCTCCTGTGCTCTAATGAGCTTTCTTAATCTGACACCTTCAATGTCATTTGAATAGAATTTAACTCCAGACAATGCATTTAATATCTGTAAAGCTTTATCTACTCCTTCTTTATCTTTGATTCCTGTTGCAGTATTATACATACTTAATTGAGATAAGATATGGTTTATTCTACCATTGCCTTCATCATCAACTATTGCCTCATCAAAGAATACATTTCTATTTAAAGCCTGTTCAACAGGTACTTTAAGGATTGGGTTTAACATACTGAAATATTGTTTTGCAGTATCTTTCATGTCAAATATATTTGGTACTTTGTTTACATCTTGGAAAGGCATACCTGGGTTCCACATTACAGGTTCAACACCACCTGGAACTGTTCTCTCAACACCATTCTTATCAATGATAACTTTATCTGCTCTTTGTTGTGTAAATGGAGTTTGAATCCAATCTTTAGCAAAGTCTGCTAAATCTCTATCTTCAACCTTCTCATCTTCATTTAACATCTTCTCAGGGAAGTGCAGTATTTTATTCGTATTTCTATATTTCTCAGGATGCTCAAGCATCATTTGAAGTTGCAATGGTGCATTCTTTCTCATCCAAGTATAATAAGGAAATATCCTCTTCATTACATTCTGCTCAAATCCAGTTAAGTCACCGTAATCAAAAAGGAATGTATTCACTGATTCGGATGCTTCTCTATAACCTTTACCGTTTTGAAGTTGTGCAACGAAGTGCAAGAATCTGTCTTGACTTTCAACTATAGAACCTGCTTTAGCACCTATCTCATATGGTTTAAAACTTCTAGTATCTGTTGGGTCTGCACCTTTAGGTAAACCTTTAAACAAACCTTTGCTACCAGATGATGTACCTAACTCTTTCTCAAAAAAGCCTTCATCGATAACGCCATAGTCTTTCGCAACATTATATAATTCTTCCATGGACATATCTTTGAATCCGCCATTTTTAGTTGGAATAGATACTACATCATCAACTTTACCTTTCTTTATTATCGCATTAAATGTTTGTTTTTGCAAATCGACATCAAATACTTTTGAGCCAACACCAAGCCAACTGTTGAATGTATTACTGAATTTATTTCTTACATGGAACCCTGGCATAACTGTTGTCTGATTAAGTTTGATAAAGTGAGTAAACTTGTCAAACATGTCTAATAGTTTATTGTTATCCTTTAAGATTTGATTCTTTCTTGAAAGGTTCGTCTTATCAACTATTTCTTCCGACATGTTAAATACATTTGGTTTTAACTTACTACCAGACAGAAGACTTGCTTGAGACTTGTTCAATTCTATAAAAGGCATAGACAAATCATCAAGGACTTTTGCATCGAGACCATACATACCAAGTAGTTCAGCAATTTGTGACTCGGCTTCAAGTTTTAAATCTGTAGTTTGAGAAGTACCTTTGGCAATATTCTCTTTTGCAATAGCATATGCATCAGACCAAATACCTTTTTTAAGATGAGATATGTTGATGACTGTCTTAAAACCAGTAGGCACCTTCTTTAAAGGGTCAAACTCAAGGCCAAACGTCTTAGACATATCATTCATAAAAGCATTATCGTACAATAACTCTTTATTCTTAATTGCTCTTGCAATATATAAGTCAGCAATATCATCAACAAACACATTTTTACCTTCAATCAAATCAGGAAACTTTTCTTTAAAGTATGTGTTTAACTGGTCTATCGTTGGGTTCTTTACAAACTCTCCATCAATAGTTAATGCTTTAATACTTCTTGACTTTTGATATGGAGAAAACTTCTTACCAAATCCAAACTCTTTTCCAAACCCTGCTATAACTTTATTCTCTTGATTTTTAGTAAAAAACTTTCTACCATCATCAGTAAGAACATGAGGCACATACATATCGATAAAGTTCTCAAACTGTTCCTCAGATAATTTGCCAATATTAACTTCACTTGCACCTATCTCATTAAATCTATTCTTGAGTTTAGTTGATACTAAAGCAACTTTATCTTCTATTTTAAGTCTATCATCAAGCAGAGTATGCACAGGTGATTGCGCATCTATAACGTCGTTGACGAATTTTGTGCCATGAGAGTTAATCATAAATTGCTCAAATGCTTCATCACTAGACAATATCTTTTGCAACTTGCCAAGTTCATCTAATTTTGATTCGTATGTCTTGACATCAAATTTGTCTAAGTCTTTTTTTAAGCTAATCAAACCATTCTCATACTTGACTAAATCATTCATCAAGTTTGCCTTATAGTCATCATAGTACTGCTCAACTTTGCGAATGTCATCTTGATGTTTTGACAACTGAGCTTTTTGAGCATCTTTGGCAAGTTCAAATTCTATATCTATATCTCTAATAGAGTTTTTTGCAACTGCCGAGGAAGACTCAAGTTTAAGTTCATTATCAACTTCATCTCCAAGTTTTAGTATCTCATCTTTGAGAAGCTTAACTTTCTGAGCTTTAGCAACTTCTTTCGGAAGTTTAATACCATCATCAAGTATTTTCTTTTCAGTAGCAAGTGCTTTATCTGCAATACGTCTTGCTGACACATCAAATAGATACTCAATCTGTTTATCTGAAAGTTCATTAAATTGACGTACATAACTCTTAGTAACATTTCTATCTAAACTAGCATCGTAAGTTGTAATGTCATATTTAAATATGTCATCATATATCTCTTGTGCTTCATCAATAACTTTATCAACCCATTTTTCAACAGCTTCGGAAACTTTAATTTCACCAATTCCATCTTTATTCAATTTGGTTTTATCTTTAACTTTTTGATTCTTGAATATTTTGTTTTCGATATAAGATGATTTCATTTTAGCTTTATCAAATTTATTAATGACATAAGACTTGTAACGCATCTGCTGTTCAGGTTTTGTAGCTCTACCTAAGTCTTTATTCAACTCTTGTGGGTCACGTGTAGCAATCTCATCAACGATTTGTCTACGTGTTTTAAAATCCTTATAATTCTTTGATGTGCTATTCAAAGAACCTTCATCAATAAGCCTATAATAATCACGCATCATTTCATCATTATTAAATTTAGTAATCTTCTCCATAGTTTCTTTCATAGATAGATTATTAAACTCACGTAACATTTTTTCACGTGTATCTTTTTTGATGAGATAATCGTCAATAACTTTTTGAGGGTCAACTGCTTTAGTGGTCTTTGCAAAACCTTTCTTATTCTTATTTGCTCTTTCGGTCAATGCAGTTAATGATTTTTTCATATCAGCTTGAATTAACCTTTCAGCTTTTTCAACACCGAACTCATCTACAAGAACTTTTCTTTTTGTGTTTAAATCTTCAATATACTTAGTGTAATCAGCCCATGATTTAAAGCCATACTCATCACCATAACCAATAACTTTAGCAATATGTTGATACACAGTTTTCATTTTGTCGTTATATAAATTCTCATTCTTCTTGATGAAATCAATTACCTCATCCTTATTAACAGCATTCTTTATAACATTCATCAAACTGTAAACATCTTTATCTCTAACACTATTTGATATCTTGATTCCAGAGTCTGCTAAAAATTCATTAACCTTCTCAATTTTTGCTTTGGTTGTAACAGCATCACTCTTGAATATTTTCTTGATAGATTTAAGGCCATCTACATCTTCAACTCTATCTACATGAAGAATATCATCAGTTTTTGATGCAGTGGTCTTTGCCGACTTAACCGGGTCAGGCATTTTTATCTCATCAAATGCATCGTTAAGACTTCTGAGTTTTTGAACTCTTTCAATGTCAGCCTCAAATATGTTCTGCTTTAATTCATCAATTTTAGATTTACCAACATCAATCAAATCTTCTTTCTGTTTCTTTATAGTTGAGAAGTAATTAATCTCATCTCTGAGTTTGTCAAAGTCATTCATATAAGACTTCTGCAAATTCTTGCCTTCAATTGTTTGGACGAATTTAATCTTATCTTTAATTGTTCTAAATTGAGATGGGTCTTGTAGGATATTCAATATTTCTTTCTTCTCATCAGGTGTTAATTCAAATCGCTCTAATTCTCTGTAGATTAATCTTTTAGCTTTATTAAACTCTTTTGTATAACCTAGTTTCATAGTAATCATTTCAAGTGAATCATACAATGCATCAGGAGACTTCAAGGCAAGCTTATACAGCGTTGCATTCTTAGAGAACATATTACCTAGCTCTGATTTATAAATATCGCTACGGAGCTTATTATAGACCTTGCCGATACCTGCATCACCAATCTTACCAACAGTTTCTGCATCAGCTAATTTTATACTCTTATCAGCCAATTCACCAAATATCTTTTTGCCAAGAGGGGCATTGCCAAGTGATAGAGTTAAGTCTTTTGTTTTACGATTGATACCAATGAGTTTATCAAAGTTTGTCTTAAATTCAGTAGCCTTTTCTAAAACTTCCGAATCAGATAAAACCTTACCTGCTTTTGTTGATGAGCGTTTAACAGAGTCTATAGCATCATTTATATCCAATCCTTTTGTAAGACTGTCTATTTTATTTGTTAATTCTGATTCAACTTTTGCTGTTTTAAGTTTTGCAAGATGCTCGGCTTGAGTAGTAGTAACTTTTCCTTTAGAAATCAAATCATCAAACGTCTTCTTATAAACACTTGATGCAAGCTCTGCACCATTTTTTGCAATAACATCATACTTAGTAGATACAGTTCTAACAGCATCTGCAACTTTCATTGCATCATTCACTGCACCAGTGCCTTTTACAACACCTGCTAATCCACCAGTAAGATAGGTAGAAGGGTCAAACAGAATATCACCTGCAAGACCCACTGCACCTTTCATAAATCTACCTGTTGCTGTTGTTGGGTTAAAGCCAACATCACCTATGACATCAGAGAATGAATGCTCACCTTGCTCAAAACCTTCTCCAAGTGGATTAGCGGCTTTAATACCATCCCATATACCATCTAAAACAGTTCTATCGTCATTAATTATTCCACGTAAAATACCCATTGTAACAAACTGAGTACCACCCATAGAATCAAAAAATCTATCAGAGAGACTTCTTGGTTCTTTGTAGTTTGAATATCTTGTCTCTCTTGCTTTATTGAGAATACCTGAGTAATCAGTATTTGTTTCAAATTTCATATCCTTAGCTTTTTTAAGTGCAGAATATTGTTTTACATCGAACATATTATACCTCTAATCAGTGAAATAGTTAGGAATTGAATAAGGTGCATAACTTCCACCAGCATTAATCAAATCCATTAGTTCTTTTACTGCATCTTGACTCGCTTGTTCTTTATCAATGCTACCTTTGTTCAACCAGTAAACTGGATTTGATTTAAGCATAAACTCATTCAACCCACCAGAGTCTTCTAAATCTGTAGCAAGATTACCTGGCATCTTCCCATCAGTAGGAAGGTTAGGGTTGTTTACAATAGAGTCTGTAGCATATTGGTTAACAAATGTTGCATTGTTTTCTATTAGTTGTCGTTGTAACCCTTGCTCAAATGTCTTTTGCAAAAGTTCATACTCTGGAGTACCAGGAGTTACACCTGCAAGTGCTCTATTTAGTTCTGTTTTATATTGGTCAACAGCAGATTTCTGAGTATAGCTGTACTCTTTTTCCATCAAGTCAACTTTTTTCTTATACTCTTCGTTACCAGCTTGTGAATTAAGAGCAAACTCTTTATCCATAACTTCTAATTGATTTCTAAAATCAGCACCAATCTTCTGCATATCAAAGCCATGAGCCATTGACATTTCTTGTCTATTCAATATACTGTTTTGAGTAGCAAGTTTAATACTGTTTTGCAACTGTTGAGCCATGTTGGCCATGTTATATTTTTGATTGATATCCATCTTCTGCAAATCATAACCTTGTGCAGTAGCCATTTGTGTCATTGTGTTTGCAAAATTCTTATCAGTCATTTTTTCTTGGAAACCTTGTTCATCTTTAATGACTTCACGTTGGAAATTCTGTTCTTTATCCATAAAGTAATCTTGTGATTTAAGATTAAACGCTTGTTCAGAAAACATTTTTCCTGCTTGACCTTTTGCAGTGAGTAAACCAGAATTGTAATTCTTTTGAGCCAAGTCTTCTGCAATATTCTTTTGATTCGTAATGGCTGATAATCTGTCTCTAATCGTATTTAATCTACTATCCCTATCAGATATATTACTATTAATTAAACCTTGTGTACGGGCATTGTCGCCAGCCATAAGGCCAATGTTTTGTTGACTGTTTTGAATGCCAAGTTCATTTGCATAGAGTGCTGTTTCATCTTTAGCTTGATAAGCTTTTTTCTCGATAACAGCCTTTTGTTCTTCAAAAGCTTTCTGTGCTTCTACAACACTCATCTTACCATCTGCAACAGCTTGCTCATAAGTGTTTCTTATGTTTGCTAATTCCTCGTTGAGGTTAGTCTGCAACTGTCCTGTTTGCTCATCAAGATAACCTTGGCTAATTCCTTTAGCATCATTGAGTAAGGATTCTAATCCACCTGCATTAGCAGTTGGTGTAGTATTTCCAAGCATTTGATTGACAAAACTTTCAGGTAACTGCCATCTGTTGTTTACAACAACACCACCTGCATCAGACAACTGCTTAGATGTGTACTGATTTCCATTAGCAGTTACATTGCCTGTACCAGCATCCCACTTAATTTCTTTACCACTTGCATTTGCTACATCTTTCAATATAACAAGTGGGTCTTTAGGAGTAGCAGGTTGTTTAACGACTACTTCATCATTTGTAGTTAAAGCCATATCTTCCTCCTATTTAACTTCAATTCTTCGATACGACAATGTATTGCTAAATCTTTTCCAATCCTTAACATTACCCCAAGTCTTACCGATATCTGCATGAATCCATTGAAACTTTCCTTGTTTAAAATAGAATCCGACATTCGATATTCCAGCCGAATTAAATATTGGAAGTAACTTTTCAACAGTCCATGTTCCATAGTTCTCTTTACCATTCTCATCGATTAACTCAAAGTCCATTGCTTTACCAGTTAAGTGGTTACTATTAGAATCACCGCCAACGGCTTTGTTAAATTCAACAGACCTTGCACCAGACGTAATTCTCATATTGCCTAACTTAGTTCTCAATGCTTGTGCAGAGTACGATAGTTTAGTTAAATTAATTAACATTTCTGGAGTTGGAGCTTGCTTATCATTATCTGATAAGAACTCATTCATCCAGAAATTACTTTGCAGTTTTTCATCTTTCTTTAATTTCATCATTACCCTCCAATTACAAGTGAACCTAGTATTGTAAAAATGAAAGCTATTACGCCACCATAAAATAACATTTTAATTTCCCTTGATGTGTTAACTTTTTCTTCAAGTGGTTTAACCTTAAAGTCATTAATAGCATCATCATGCTCTTCTAATATTGTATCATGTTCTCCCATCTTTTTCAAAACATCTTTTATATCTCTTGATATTGATGCCATAGACTCGGACATACTAAATATAGATTGAGTTAATTTCTCTTGACTCTCCATTCTCCAATCGAGAAGTTTTACTGCTTGTTCATTATTAACAATTTTCTCAGTAAGTTTTGCAACACTTGCTTCATTTGAGATAACCTTGTTATACAAATCCTTAAACTGATAATTGTGTGTATTTAATATTTCCTCATCATGTGCCATTTTCACCTCCAACATTGAGACATGCTAAATCTAATTTCCAGTAAGTGCTTCTAGTTGTGCCTTTAACCTAGCATTCTCAAGTTGTAACTCATCAACATCAGTAATAACAGGTTCTTCTCTATGTTTGAATACAGGTAAGTGTGGTTCAACTGATGTGTCAATTGATGTTAGTTCTAGCAATTCCATGGCACCATGTGGTATCTCGATATAAGGGACACCTACTGGGTATTCGTGAGGGTAAACATCACCCTCAGCCTCCCCTGTCTGTGCAAGTATTCTACCGGTTAAATCATATATTACTAAATTTCCTCGTTTCATATTAATCCTCCATTATTCATATGCTTCCCAAGTGCTTGTTGCGTTTGCATCAATTGGTAGCCTAAATCCAGTGGCATTAACATATGCATTTGAAACCAATTGCCATGTTGTACCAGAGAGTGTATCTGACGCATAAGCAGATGCTTTTGCCATTATAATTTTTCCAGGTGAATTCAAATCAGCCTTATATAAAGTATAACCATAACTAGCACCTTTAATTATTATCGTTGATGGTAAAAAAGTTAAGCCAGAAACTGTTAGGCTTGCTTGGTCTGCTACAACTGTTCCGCTGTTTTTTGTAAAAGAATATCCCATGCTTCCTTGTACAGAACCTGTTGCAGACCGCTTTCCATTCCCCTGTGCATTAGTTTTTCCCCACATATTACATACCTCTCTTTACTTCGTATTCAAGAGATAGGGTTGATAATGGTGGAACTTTTGCATACATTTTAAACCCACCAGCAAGAGCCTCTACAGGCTCAACACCTGCTGTCTTTGCAACAAGTAAATAGTTTGCTGGGAATACAACATCAACTTTATCTGTAGCAAGTATTTGAGCATTTGATATAGTGACGTGTGCAGGATAATCTGTATAACCACCAGTTGCAGACCAAGCACCTGACAATACATTTGCTGTTCCAAAGAAACCATTGAAACTTGATTGCATCTTTGCTTCAACTATATTTGTGAGTCCTGCTTCACTTGTAATTATAGAAGCACTCCAACCAGTTTCCCACCCATCACGGTTATTAAAAGTAATGAGTAAGTCGAGTAATGCAACACCCAAATACCCCCATGCTGTATCTGTAGCACCTAATAACAAACAACACTTACTCCCATCATGAGCGAATCTAACCTTTGAAAAAGGGCTATTGCCATTCAGTTTTGCAGTGGTATAGAACCATGCAGGAGTGTCTATGAAGTTAAATCCTGAAAAGTTCAATTCCCATGACTTATCATCTGTTGTGGTTGACCCTAGTATTTTACCTGAAATCATTGTTGACGACCAAGACTTAGGCATTGTTATTTTTAATGTTCCAACATTACCTGTGGCAAAATACTTGTGTAACACGTCATGGATTGCTACGATATCTGATTCTCTTTGGACTTTAAGTGCACCAGTCATTGTGTCACCTATGCGACTTATCTTATCCATGCTTAATTGATTAAGTTCTTGTAATGAAGCGAATGTAGGCAACTCTGCTTGTATCTGTGGTATAGCAGAATATGCATAATTTGTTACATCATCACGTCAGTTCTAATACTATCTAACTCAACTCTAATTTCAGGAGCAAACATTTCACGTGTTATACTATCTGGAACTACTTCACCAAGTACGAAATCAGCCGCGATTTGGTCTACATATGCAACACTTGCTTTATCAGCAACATCTGCTACTGCTTGCTCAAGTTCAGGCTTGATTGCATTGAACTCACCTTGCACATCAAGTGCAACTGTTTGCGCATTGTTTGCAGTTTCCATTGCATTGATTGAAACAGCTTCTGCTGTAGTTGCCATTTCAAATGCAGTATTAGCAACACCAACTGCACTAGTTGCATTTGTACTTGCAGTATTTGCAAGACCCAATGCCGTAGTTGATTGAGTAACTGCTAAATTTGTGTTGTCATTTATGATTACAGTATTATCAATTGTTGTGTTTTCAACAATAATGAATTCATTTAATTTATCTTGTATGTCAAGATTATTTTGGTCAAACTCATCAGGATTGATTATTGCATTTAATGTAAAATCAGGATATGACAATACTAATGGGTTTACCTTATTTGGAATTATAATTGGCATTATTACCTCCTACCTCTTAATTCATAATCTCCGTTTACTTTATATATCTTCATTCTTTGATTTAGGTCAACAGCAAATTGCTCAACCCATATCCTATTTGTGTAAAGGAAATATCTATTACCTTCAAGAACCTTGACAAGTATGCCTTCACCCCTACCTACATAATACTCTAAGTCTTCTACAGTGTCAACTTCACCATCTGTATAATAACCGTTACTTATCTTAAACTTAATGTTTCTTCCACGTCTACCTATGATGATTGGCACAGTCTCATTAATTGCTCTAGTAATGAATCTATCACCAAAGTGACTCTTGCCCCATATTGCGATTTGATTCTTGATTGACACTCTATTCGCCACATCAGAATAATCTATTTCAAACAAAACATTGATTGTTGAATTATATTCTTGATACGTGTGAGCAACTATGAAAAATTCTTTGAATTGTTTATAAGATATTGAATCATCCATGTCGAATAATTTACTATTCCAATATGCTTGATATGGCTCTCCAAAGTCTAAATAAGTTTCATAGTCGTACTCAACTATTCTACCGGTTGAAGTACCCCACACAAGTAAATCATCAAATGCATAAAACGTCTTCGCATCAATAGAACTGTGTACAATCCATGACCTTGATTCGTAAGAATATATCAATACCTTATCGCCCATATTGACAAACCATTTACCTTCAAAATAAACAGCCGAGCAATTCTCTAAATTCTCTCTGGTAATATTAAGTGGACTTTTGAATATATCAATTTTCTTTGTCAGCATTGTACTTCTAACAATTCTTGTTTCACCTTGAATAGATTCCAGTGCATATGCTTCACCATCACCACCAAAGAAGAATAGATAGTTATGTGCAACATTCATACAATCGTGTGATGAAAAACCTGTGTGCGTATTTATACGTCTTAATGCAAATGGGTCTGCTGATAATGTTGGGTTGTTTGTAACACCAGTGATGTAGAATATATCTTCATGTCTTCCTATAACAACACTATCATCATGTACGATGAGTCCAACTATCTTGTCAGAGTTGGGTGGTAGTTGTATAGGTAATGCTACAGGGTAATAGTATGTTGCGCTAATATCGTTAATGTACACATTATCATCATCTGCCTCATTCCCTGATACGTACATTCTACCTTTATGTGATACAAGTAATTTAATCTTCTCTGGCAACACATTTGCACCTTTGTATGGGTCTACAAACTCATTCTCACATGGCTCATAATAAACCTTAGCAAGAGTATAGTCATATTGCGTAACACCACTCTTATGCTCTGTAGGAAGTCTAGGGTGCCCTGTAGCAGGAGATGTAATCTTCATTACAGTGTAGTTAGGGTTAGATGTACCTATTACTTTTTCATAAGTTGTGCTTGTTTGAGGAAACTTACCATAGACATACATATTATTATTATCAGTAAAAAAGAATTTACCTTTATAATTAATTCCTTTGAAGAATCCATTTAGAGTCATGATTTCAACATTATCAACATACAATTTATTAACAGTTGCTACAATAAGTTTGTCACTGTCTACATATGGTTTAAATTCTCCAATAAAGATTATCTTCCCATCATACTGAAAATTGTTGTAATGTTTTTGTCCAGCTCTCTTCTCAAATAACACATTATCAACAAGTGATACATTTAGTAAATCAGATGCTTCATTGCTAGACAGTAAGTCAGATTTATTATTTAAACCACCGCTAAAGTCTGGGAGTGAGAATGTAATTATTTGATTTGCTGGTGGTGTGCTTTTCTGTATAAATGCCATGACTACCTCCTACCAAAATCCAGCTATACCGCTGTCCAAATCTGTTGCTTCTTCTGACCAATATGCATCAAGGTCTACATACTCAATATTATAACTTCCTTCGATTGGAGTCGCATCAGGGTTAGTTAAAACAATCTCACCATTCTCAACTGCACTTCTAAACTCTTCCATCTTAGTTTCAAATTCATTCATAAATGTAGTTGCTTGGTAATGTCTCTCATCTTGACCAAAACATCTTGCAGTGGCAAATACACTAATCAAAGAGTGATATTTTACTGGCAATATAATAGGTTCTTGATTCGGTGCAGTTAATGACACCATACCATCAAGTTGACTAATTAATTGTTTTATTCTATCAATTCCTTGATTTATGAAAACTATAATATCACTTTCACGAAAGACGGAGTTAGTTAAATCTCTCGTCATGATTCGTACCTCAGAAATAATATCAACTCTTCTCATATTTTACTCCTTTACTTTTCTTTTTCTCTTTGTCTCAACTGGAGCAACTTCTACTGCAACAACTTCTTGCTCAACTACTGCATTAGTCACTGCAACATTTTCTTTTACTGCAATATAATTTAACAACGAAGTCATTTGTTCAATTAACACTTCTAATCTCATATTAATACCATAAAGGTATTTCTCGCTTACATTTACTGGTTTATTCAAATCATTTAACATTAATCATCTTCTCCTTCAAACATAGATTGGGAAACATAAAATCTAAATTTACTTGCTATTGTATTTATTTCTGTGGAACCATTGATGTTAATAAATCTATACACTGTGTTTGGTTTTAAAATAATCTCATCAACTGCTGGATTACCTGCTGATGGGGTTCTAGCTTGACCATTACCCTCAGACCCTGGTAGGTAATTACTGAATCCTGGTAATAATACACCATTGTTACTAAATGTAGTACCTGCTCTAAGTTCAAGCCCAACTGGAACATCACCATCAAGATATCTATTGTTAGAATCAAACTCAACCAAAGTACCTGCAACATTTATAACTGCACTTTCATATATTTGAGTTCTGACATTGTCTTTGTTAGGTTGAATACCTGCTGAACGGTAATGTATTAATCCATTCTCGATTGGCGGTGTTTTAAAACTAAATTGAAATGTAGCACCTGCTACAGACACATTTTCATGATATGCAGAAAATAACTTGTTCTTATGAACAAGATAATGGTCAATATCTATAGTAAGTAATGCATTTGTATTTTTGTCACCAATAACAGGCGTAATATTTCCATCTCTATTTGTTGCTATTTGATTAGCCATATATACCTCCAAATAAAAGAGGTAGGGCATTCACCCTACCCCAAGCTATTTGTTATTTAAACGCTAAGATTGAAACTACATCATTTGCAAGTAAATCTGTTACAGCAACTCTAATCTTCCCAGTAGGTTGTGTTACAGTGAGTGCAGTCTCATTTAAAGTACCATCTGCTTTTCTTACTCTTGCTATAATGCCTGTTGCTACATAAGGCATTAAAACCTCAACATAGTTATTCGTTGCATCTGTTGCAGTAGCAGTAACAGCAAATTTCTCCATTGCTACAAATTTATCGTAAGCCATTTATTCACCTCATCTAATCATTACAGTTGAATCATGTGTTGCAATACATAAGACACATCTGGCTTACTAATGCACAATTTATGCTTTAGTGTGACTAATTTGTCTAATATTGCAACACATGATATTAACTAACTACTATAGGCCAGTAGAACCTGCCATACCTCTCCAATCAGATACGCCGTAAGAATATCTCATGTAACCTTTGTACTTAGATACATAGGTATCAAAGTCTTTGTCCCATTCGAATTCTGGCTTAACTCTCCAGAAGAAATTTAATTCGTGTCTTTTGCTATCTTGCAAGAACCAATGAGTATCACTACCACCAGCGGCCGCTCCAAGGTAATCAAGAACTACAGTTTGGATTCCATAAGAGTTAAGGAATTTATTTGTATCGTTCAGTTGACCACCAGCAAGTTGTGCTGATTGTAACAATCTAATTGCAGTATCTTCAAGTGCTGGTGGGATGATAAGTCTGTCAGCTTTATACTGAACAAGATTACCAATCTCATCTGGAACTTCTCTCATTAACTGAATACCTTCTTTAAGATTAACATCTGAAAGTGGGCCTGTAATGAGGTTATTACCTTTTTTAGCTCCTGGTGTTGCAACATAGTCCATTTCAAGCAATGGATGCGCATTAGAGAAAAATGCTTCGCCATCATAGATAGGTCTAGTTGCTTTGTCAAAACCTTTAACAAGTGGAATCATTGCATCAGATTCAACTTTAGCACGACCTGCTCTAGCAAGTGCCATGGACATCTTGTCCATTTGACGATACATATCGTCGTCATACATTTCACGAGTAATCATGAAACCTTTTGTGAATGCATCATGTACATAACGTCTGTCAAGACCTGGGCTTAAAACTCCATAAGCTACTGTATCAATTTGTGAAGCTCTCTTTTCCCATGTACCAAATGCACCCATTCCCCAGTCGTGCTCTACAGCTTTTGTAGAAGATTCTACATTGTAGATTTGACTAAACTGTTCAGGAATCTCATCGTAAGTTTCAAAGAAAATCTTACGTAATCCAGGTTCAAGCAATTTACCAAAGTTTGTTTCATTATCACGGTCTGCTTCTGTGTAATTGAAAGTATTCTCTGGAGTTGGTTGAACAGGAGTTGCAAACATCTGTAAATCAAATTTAAATGATTTTAAAATATCGTTCATTATTCCTCCTATTTCTTCTTGAGACCAGCGTCTCTCCACTTTATATACTCATCATCAGACATCTTCATGTTCATAGCAACCTTATGCTCTGCTGGAGATATTTGAGGTACTGCTCCAGATACATTAGTAGCATTTCCATTTGATGTGATGATTGTACGTGTGTTATTAGTATCTTGTAGTTCTTTCATAATCTTCTCTCTGATTTGTTTTTCCAAATCATCGACATTGACTTCTTTAGCTTTTTCAACAGGTGCTATAATTTTATAGGCATCATCTAAGCTAATATTTTTTTCTTTTGCAGTATTAATCAGTTTAACTGAATCAATCCCAGGATGTACTGCAAGTAAATCTCTTAGTTCTAACTGCATTTGCATGTTAGCTAATCTATCTTCAAGTTCGCTGACTTTACTTGATTCAGCATTAACAGGTTTCAACTGAGGGGCTTTCTTTGCTAATTCACTAGCAAGTTCAGGGTTCTTTTTCAAATAATCAAATAAGATTAATGCGTCCTCTGCTTCTTTTTTCTCTGCTGATAACTGTTGAGTCTTTTTAGTATAATCGGACTGTCTTAAATAACCATTCTTTAACTCATCAATCTTTACTTTACCAACGCCTTCAATATCTATCTCATCGACTACAGTTGGTGTTGATGCTACTTCTGTTGTTTGTTTTGGTTCTTCTACTGTTTTAGTTTGAGTTTCTGCTTGAGTTTGGTCAGTTTTCTGACTCTCTTTTTCTTGTGCAATCATTGCACGGTATTGCTCCATGTTCATAAAATCCTCCTTGGAGTCCTATAAGGTTGCTCCTATTTTAGTAAATCAATTAACTCTGGATTTTTTTCTAGCAAGACTGCTAGTTGGTCGTCTGTTAAGTTTTCAAGTCCTTCAAGTAATTCATCAGGTAGTGCATCAAGCGGAGTTTCAGTCTCATCACTTGTAACACCCATATTTGTCATTTCCTCTGTCATAGACTCTGCATCTTTATAACCTGTATTATATGATTCGCGTTTTATTTTATCTAGTTTTTCTTCTTCTTGTTTTTCTTTAACCATTGTATCATATCTTTCAGTATTCTGTAAAGTTTGTTTGCTCAATTTCTCAATTGAAGCTGTAATCTGCTCAATGATTTTAAATATATCCTCATCGTTTTTAGCAGACTCTTGAGCAAGTTGTTGTAATTGCTGGTTAGTTTGTTGCACTGCTTGCATTAACTGTTCCATTTGTTGCTCGACTTGTAACTTACTATCTTTCATTCTATCTAATAAACCTGCCTTAGCTTCTTGTGGTAAATATTCCATAACAGCTTCTCTATCTACAAGTGGTTGCCCATCAGGCATTTGTGTCTGAGCAAGTCTAACCATGAAATCTAGCATTGCACCTCTATTGATTGGCATTGTACTACCACCAACAACTCTGATGTCATAATCATATTTCAACTTATCAGTAGTGAATTTCTTCATATCATAGGTTCCGTCATGTTTAGTGATTCGAATCCATTTATCACTCTTCCAAAATTGTTTCATTCTGCTGAATGTCATGCAACCAAGTTTACCAAAGCCTTCTTCAATCATTTTAACTTTAAGTCTTATTCTGATTTGGCCGGCCTCTTGTAATGCGATAATACCTTGAGCAGTATATACACCAGTTGTGTTCTCACCTCTAAGTGTATTATGCACACCACTAATCATTTCCATGTCATTCTTAAATATCTCAACTACATTCTGTACATAGTTTGGCATCTGTGGAGCTTGGTCACGCTTAACTTCTGTACCAGGGTTCTTACGAATGATGAGTCCAGGTCTTGCTGTAATAGCACCAACAGGGATTCCGCTATTCTTATCAATAACCCAAGGCATGTTAGCAACAGCTTTAGCATTATCTATAATAGCATTGTTCAAATCATTCATTTGTTTCTGTGGTGATAAGAGTTGTGTTACTTCGCCTTCTCCCCAGAACACCCCAGGCATATCGTAATCTTTAAAATGTACGAATGGAAAATCTTTATCAGAGTAAGGCAATGCCTTATCTTCCAACATAAGATTGATTTCAGGACAGATAGTAAATACTCTACCATTTGGATATTTCATAGTAGATTTACCATCTTTTAATACTTCTTCAAAACTATAGTCTCTGGCATAAACCTCTAAAGCAAGAACCTGATTAGTAACGTTTTGATTAAGAGTAACACCATTAACCAACTCAATGTAATTAATATTACCACCATGAATCCTATCAGCCTTCTCTGGATATGTGTTTTTCAAAGTATTCTCTGCAATATATCTTGCATAGATTATATACTCAGCATCTTCAAATGATGTGGCCAATGGGTCAGGGAAAATGTTAAATGGTGATACAGGGGTCATACGAATCTGTTTATTAGCACTGTCCCACGGAACGTGGAATATCGCATTACCAATGGTCAAGAAATTAATCAACTCACTGTACATCTTCATATTCATATTCTCTCTATCCCATTCATAATTGAATGCATCTTGCAAGTCACTTGCAAACTGTAATCCATCTGAATTTCTAGGAAGAGCTTGGAACTTAGGGTCATTATCCATCATAAGTGGACGGATAGTCTCAACAATCGAGAATACATAGTTACTAACACTATCTGATTTGTACTCAGTATTCTTCTTGTTTTTAAAATAATTACCGTTGTAGGCATCTTTATTTATCATCCAACTCTTTGTAGTTGGAGATTTGTGTATCAGCGCCTCTCTAAACTTTTGATACCAATATGAAACAATTAATGAATCTTCCGCTTTATCTTTATTCAAAGCATACCTCCTAATTCTATTCGCTATATTCAACTTGAGCTATTTTATCTTCATCGTATTCTATC
>Ga0247723_1000559_pt1 | contig 25302 bp, 46 predicted proteins | sample MSEWelMarce5H_FC_FD_189079 | JGI IMG/M metagenome (GOLD analysis project Ga0247723, IMG submission 189079) | Subsurface sediment microbial communities from gas well in West Virginia, United States - MSEEL Well Study Marcellus 5H_FC | ecosystem: Environmental > Terrestrial > Deep subsurface >... | reverse complement strand
AACTCCAGTAACACGATAAGCCTGATAACCAAGGGAGGCTAATTTACGCCCAATGTTGTTTTCATGATTAGGTGGAACTTCATTAGCACCTTCATCAAATTTTTTACTCCAAAAATTAGAAACTTCCTCAGTGACTTTTCTAACAACTTCAGGGGAAGGCATTTTAATATTTTTAGGCACAAGAATTTTCATAGTTTTACCATTATTGAAAACACCGTCTGACTCATCCATGTTTGCAGAGTAACTATCGGCTCTACCTCTACTTGCACTTGTATATGTACCTGAGCCAGCGAGACCTTGACCAGAAAAATATTCACCTTCGGTGAAATCATTTATAGATTGTTGAGATGTTTGACTAATTTTTGAGTTTTCATCACCTTTACCAGAATTGTAGGCTTCGGAAGAAAAGTCTGTTACTCCACGATAAACAGTGACATATTCTCCAGATTTCTCCAACTCATCTAAATCTTTTAATGTTTTAGTTGTTTTTGGTTTACCATCAAAACCTTGTAATTTGATAATCAAATCTAAAGCAACATCGCTTCCTTTTTGACCAGAATCAATTTGTGCTTGGAGACGGTTCTGTAAATCTAAAGTTGTTTCAGGGTCAGCAAAAATTTTGTTAAGTTTCTTGGTGATGTCAACACCTGCGCCACCAATTTTTGAATAATTACCTGTTGCCCAGTTACCATGTGTTGATTGGTCATGCTGTTCATGCTTAACTATGTTTGACCAATTTTTAGCATCATCTGTCAAAGAAAAAGAATGCTCTATTTGAAAATTATTTGGAGCATAGGTTCTTGCCATATTCAACATAGCCGTAGCGATACCTTGTCGTTGATATTCTGGTTGAACGAGTACTCCCTGAATTATTCCAGACTCACCACCCTCAGTGTTTAATGTTCCGACTTCTTTTAATCCACCCTCAACTTTTTCATACGCTTTTACTTCAATGTTATGAAATACTTTTGAAATAAATCTGTCGCTAGGTTCTTTGATATTTTCTTGAATCAAAATGTATTTTTTGTTATCTTTAGTTGTATAAACTGCTTCTATGTATTGAACTTTTCTATCATCGTCTTCTTCAGCGTATTTATCATAATTTTCCCAAGAAGTTCTTTTAACATTTGTGATTCTTTGATGAATTTCTTTTTCTTTAGACGACAAACCACCGTGCGCCCAACTGCCATGCGACTGTTGGTCATGTTGTTGATGCTTTTCAATTATTGGTTTAAGACCGGGTTGGAAACGAACTCTAACGGTAGTCATCAGAACTCTTCCACAAACTCGTCTTGTAATTCTTCAGGAGTAATCGTTCCCCTATCAGGAGGAATCAGAACAGATGTGCAACGACAATTAGGGTGCGCTGGAGGCATCAAATCACCATTAGTGAAAGGAGAATTCCAACCAACAACTTGACCTTGCAAATCTAAACAAATATCGCAAACATCAATAGGGGCAGTAATCCACATTTTTTGTGAAGCCCCATCAACAAGACCACTTTCAAATGCTTGTGTCCACCCTAAATATCTTCCACGATTAGAGGCTTCCAAAATTTCTGTTCTAGCAATCATGTTGGCTCTAGCGCGAACAAGTGTGGTTCGATACTTTCCTGACATCTCATCTGCTCTTGCTGTTGCTTTCGCTCTAGTCAAACCTTGTTCTTCATATTGGTCAATAAGTCTGCCACGATAATCGTAAACAGCGTTAGCCCAACGAGGATGCAAACCAACAACATTCTTCAAAATTTTTGCTGTCTCACGAACTGTTACTTGGTCAGTGAAAGAACGAGCAATGATTTGTCTGATTGAATCACGAGTACTGTTATCAACGGCTGTGACAAGAACACCTGCTCTTGTTGTGGCGTACAGAATTGCTCTTGGGTCGGTGTAATTGAAATCGAACTCTGTCAGTGTTGGTCGAAGGTATGATGGAAGATTATTTGGGTCAAGGTTTATGAACTCGCCAGCGTTCAAGGGGTTAACTTGTCTTGGAAGATTATTGTTTTGTCCACGCAAAACAGCGCGAATGTTTTTAGCAGTAGCACCAACACTTGAAGTGACGGCTCTGCTTAACTGATTAACAATTGCTCTATCGGACAAACGAATAGATAAAGAATCAACAATTTGGTTTACTTGTGTTGCATTCAAATCACGCAAAGCACGAGCGATTTCTCTTTCATCAACTCTGCCCCAAGCACTATTTATAGCGCGTTGAATAACTTGGGCTAAAGCAACTTCCTGTGGGGTTAAACTATCGGCTTTCGTAACCTTGGATGTGTGAATCATTATTCAACATCTTCCGTAGGCGAAGCCGTCTGCCCTCCATCAGCCACATCATTTATTAAAGCGTATTCATCATCGGTTAAAAACTCGTCTTTACCTTTTGGTGCAACACCCATTGCTTCAGAGTTGTTGTGGTCAGCAGGTGGAAGCCCACCAAGTTCACGCAAGTAATCTTCCAGATTTGGGTCAGACATGATGAGACCAGAGTTAGCCAACTTGGAAACATAGTCACCGATTTCTGTTAAATCAATGTGTGAAACTTCACCATAGGTTAAGAATGGTGCGCGTGATGTGTCCATACCATTAAGTTTTAATAATCTTGGTATTGCGAACTGGTTGATAACTTCTGCAATTGAATTAGCGATAGCATCAACTGCCATTGACCACAAATCCATTTTTGCTGTGCCAAGGGAATAAGAACCAACTCTGTCATGTCCAAGAAGAATGAAATCTGAAAGAACTGACATTGCGATTCTTTGGTCGTATCTGTTAATAATTTTATCTGTATCGAACTGACGGCTACCACCTGTGGAAAGCAAAGATAGGTCAAACATTTTGTGACCTGATTCGTCATACATTAAAGGCATAACGATGCCTTCTTGTTCGTTTCGTTTCACATTCTGAACTATTTGTTCAATTGAATTACGGAAACTTATTTGTTCAGCAGATGCTGTGGAAGATAAATATTCTGGTGGAATGTAAGCGATTGGTAAACCTGCTAAATCTCTTTCGATACCAACTGCTTCGATTTCTTCAATTCTGTGTTTGAAATACCATGAACGGTAAGCGTTACGAAGAAGTGAACGACCTTCTGGGTTGTTTTTGTCATTCTTTACACGGAACAACAAAGCCTTTTCAATAGGAATAGGTTTAATATAAATTGAGGCTGAAGGGTCTGATTGAATCATTCCCTGAATTCCACCTTCTTCATCGAACATCCATTGCCAAAGTGTTTCTTGACCACGGATAGCAAATTTACGCCAACCTATTTTGTTGTCGCTATATTTTGACCTGCGTTGAGGGTCTTTGGAATCTCCACCACGAACTTTGTAAACTATTTCGTGGAATGCGTAACCATAGGTGAGCATTGAAAGTATTTGTGTGAGTGTTGCATCCCAAGAATCTGACATGTCGTTTAAGCATTCGTTTATGAACTCTGCTGTTTCTTGGTCTTTAGGATTTGTTTCACCATCTGCTGATTTATCTTGGAATGGGTCTATGCGCCAATCAAGTCGTAAGATAACTTTTTCGATTGCGTAAAGTATTGACCCAACTGTGGGGTCGTTGTCGGACATTTCACGATAGACTCGTGCGCCTTTAGTGCCACGAAGGTTCGTTAAGAATTCTTCGTATACTGTGCCACCAGAGTGCTTTAACCCTGTTGAACCAAACTCCGATAAATCTGGTTTAGCCACTTAAACCTCTAGTCTCTTGATAAGCCTAAAACTAAGCGTAACGCTTGTGTCTCGGTGAAGCCAGCCTTTTGTAATGATAAGAATAATTCGTGCATCATCACTGCTGCATCATCGAGGGTAACAAAGTTGATGCTTGATTCGTTCTTCTCCATCTAAAAAATTATACTGGGATTAAGTGTATATCAACCCCAGTATTGTTTTTAGATTAACTCTTCAATTAGTTTTGTTTGTTCTTCTTGTTCTTTTAATTCTTTATGGTCTGGTTGATAGTGTTCCAGAAGATGTTCGTAATCTTCTTTCACTAAATATGTTTTGCCATCTTCTCGTACTTCTGTTTTCAGTAAGGCTGAGCATTGGCATGGAATTGTGTCTGACATGTTTTCTCCCTTTGTAGGTGACAGGGACTTTCTTCCTTTCGGTTGGGGAAGTATCCGTTAGGTCGTTATCCCTGTCATAACCTAGTATACACAACTGGGGTTTAGAAAGGAACTCCTGACCAAGAATCCTCTTTCGGTGTTTCCCAAGGGTCAGGTTGAGAAGATGGGGTAGCAACCTCAACTCTTCGACCATTAACAGGGAAACGCTTCAAAGACATCGCAATCTCTTTAATCGTAACTTCCATACGACCAGCAGGTTTGCCTTCTTTATCTGTCCAAGAATTGTAGGCAACTTCACCAATCACAATAACTGGGTCGCCTTTCTTCAAACTTGTTTGAATATGTTCAGCCAACTTATCAAACGCTGTACAGGACCACGCTGTTGTTCCTTCATTACTCCAAGTACCATCAGCATTTTTTTTAGATTTAGATGTCATCACTGTAAGTTTTGCTAAACGCAAACCACTATCTTTTGCAACAATCTCTGGGTCTTTTGCAAGATTGCCAACAATAGTAATTGCTGTACTCATTTATGTCTCCCTCTTGTTTTTCATTTTTTGTTTACTTTTAGGTGTTGCTTTGGAAATGAGTATAATACCCAACTCCAAAGGTTTCGGTTTGATATTACGAGTTTTGCGTATGAGGTCTCGCTCTTGCTCACTCAATCCACCCCAAACGCCTAAGACACGATTATGTAAACCATATTCGGCACAAGGTTCTCGGAATTCGCAACTGAAACATATTTTTCTAGCATAACGGTAATCACTGACAACAGATGAGCCTTTTATTTCACTAGCAAAAAAAATCTCTGGGTCAGTAGAAGCACAAGGTGGGTTTTCGAAGTTTGGGACTTCGTGAACCGACATTATGACTCCTTTTTATTTTTTTTTCTAATAAGTTGTGCAATTCTTTTTCCGTTTTCCCAAACTGCACCTGCTGCAACACCATCATAATAAGATGTTGAAGGTTTAACATAATGACTGCAATCATCCCAAAGACTGCAACCACGACAATAATCTAATGCTTCTTGCGCTGTTTGTATAGTGATAGCATCAAAGAGTTTTGGATTGGCGTTCCTGCAAGGCGCGAGCGATAAGAAAACACGATTACTGTGTTTCGGTTTAGGTTTTTTTGGTCGCGCCATTTGACCAAGTTTAGTTTAACTGGGGTATATTTTCGTTCGCTCATGATTTGGGCGTGGCTCTTTCCATCCTAATACGCATGTATGGGTATCTTTCCTCTAATAATTTATCAATTTTGGCATCGTTATCTTCATGAAGTTGTTTCAATATTTCTTCGCGTTCCTGTTTAGTCATCTTCTTCTTCATCGTAATCATCCTCGCTCTCACCTAGGTAATCATCTATTTCGTCACCGATTCTGCCTATCGCATAATCAAGCATCCCTGAATGTCTCCAAGGTGGTGAATTGTCATCATGTATTGCCATAATCCAAAACTCATTATTGCCACCAAACCATTCGGATACAAGTACCCAACCTGTGCATATTGCTGGTTGTTGAAAAGCAACTCTGCCTAATTCGGCTATTGCATCTTCAATGGGTTTAGCATCGGGTTTAGCGTCTTCATCTTTTCCATCGGTCATGGGACTAACAATACTTCTTTTTTAGAATTTTCCAAGGACATTCGGAAAGAGTTTTCAAATTCTGTGTGCAGGAAGGCTCGGTTGGCTATTGCGTTGAATTCTTTTAATTGTTCAATAGGTAAATCGGATATATCTTTCATGATGATATTGGCAAGTCTATTGAACTCACGGATATTAACCCTTTGGTTCATTACAACCTCCTAATATCTTTTAGTACCAGTTTTTCTTCGTAAAGTGTTGCCAAGCGTTGCATGGGTTTGAATAGCGCGAATCGATGTAGCGTAATCCCCATCGAATTTGGGTTTTTGGATTGGTTTCCCAATCAGAACCCTCACTAGCCATTTTAGACCCCGGTAAGGCTTGTGGGATGCCATAAGCAGAAGATTTTGGGTTATCTGCCGTATGTCTCCAGTTTGATTCTCTTTCCCACAACTTGTTTAGGCATTCAAATTGTGATGCTCCCCAACCATACTTTAACGCCTGTTCCTGAGCATAAGAGCGACTTCTATCAGGGTGAGGCTTAGGTCTCTCAAAGGAGATAGCACCAATGTATAAATTAGGGTTGTTTGATGGATAGTTGTTTGCGACAGATTGGAACATAGGTTCAGCCATAGCGTGCTGACTGAAAACTATTGCCCCTAACCATATCGCTATCCATGTAGCGATTGAACGCAAAAGTTAGATGCCCTCTTTTATCGCATGGTCGCTTCTACTTACAGTGGCTTTGTTCCATAATTGACTACGCCTAATGTAATCAGGTTCGGCTTCAGCGACTCTCTGGATTGCTCCAGCGCAAATAGAAGGAACTGATGCTACGAGCATGTCATGTGCAATCGACACTGCTTCTTCATCAGTTATGCGAGGTTTTTTTGATTTAAGGACAGCAACAGCATTTTTAATTGCTTGGTCTGCATCTGTACTTGGTAGTCCAGATAATTTCATAGGGGTTCTCCTTCCCTATATCCAGTAGTACTGGGGTTAGTTTATTTTAGCACTAAACCCCAGATACTTCTTGAAATGATGCTATTTCAACTCAGGGCGTTTTGCAAGGTTGAAACACCGTAACCTGCTTCTTCTAACCAATTCAAAACCTTATCCTTATCGGTTTCACGAACCAGCACATCAACTGCTGTGGAAAATACATTCGATGTTGGTTCAACCAGAATGAAGATAGTGAATGGGCAATCAATATCGCCTTTGATAAGTTGTTCAGCAAATTCGTTGAAATCAACTTTTCTGTTTGTGGTTTCATCTACCCAACCTGTTGTCCAACCAGATGCGATTGAAACTAAATCCAGATTCTTAGATGAATCATAATGTCCACGCCAACCATCGGTTTTAATCCATTTTCTTGGTGAACCATTATTTTTCACAATGTTTGTAAACCATTCATCTGGTTCATCACCGTCTTGATTGTAACCAGTGTGTGTGCCGTAACGAACCCATTCTGCTTCACCTGAACGAACTCGGTAGATGGTAGATGCGTTTTGTAAATCATCTTCGTAGCATCCAGTGCATAGGTCTGCTTCTTCTAGGTTAGCCCAAACATAATCATCAGATTCTTCTTCGCAACTTGGGCAAACATATTGTTCGTGAATATCTAATACTCTTTGGCTTTGGTCTGACATTATTTTCTCCCTTTGTTTGGGTCTCCCCCGATGCGCTCGCCAGAACACTTCGGGGGGACGATTTAATTAGTCAATTCTTGATTGACCATAAGCATTGATTCCGTATTCGCGTAACACTTTTGCGAATGCTTGAACGAATGCTTCTTTGCGTGTTAATGATTGTCCGAACTCGTGACACCAAATGGTGTAGCCACCTTCGTAAGTGCTGGTGCTACCGATTTTATTTTGTTTCAACCATTGGACAAATTTTCCTCTTGCTGGAGAAATCTTTATCCAAGCAAAACCACAAACGCCACCTTCAACAAAATATGTTTGTTTGGTTTCGTCAATGATGTTGCTAAATGGTGAAGTTTCAGTACCGACAACCATTGGGGTTACTTGAACTTCGTTACCTGCTTTTATTCCTGCTTCGTAGGCTTCACGATAAATCTCGTCTACCGATGCCTTCTTGATTGTTAATGTTGTCATTCTTGGGTCTCCCTTCCCATGTATTTCTAGTGTACCAAACTGGGGTTTAGTGTCAAGCACCTAACCGTATTTTCTTACCAAAAGCCAGAGTGTGAAGAAAAACCACCCAAGCATCAACCAAGTTTCGGCTGGTGTCAAAACTATATTCATACTAAACTCCAATCTGAAGATTTAAGAACGAATCCCAAGTCTGCACATTCGTAAACCCATTCTTGGTTTCTTCCTTTTTGAATCACAACTTCATCACCAACTGAAAGAGATGTGTGTGTTCTTTCTTGTGGCAAATTGTTTTTGATTGAATCCCAAACTTTGCCACTTTGTTGATTTGTGATTCCGAAAACTTGTTCACAAATCTGGTAGTCGCTTAGATTCTCAAACTCAACTGGACATTTGAAAGTGAAACTAGCAACTGGCTTTTCTGGTCTGCCCTCGATGTTGCTAAAGGCTTTGTAAACTACCTTGATTGCTTTCTCATACATTTATTGCTCCTCTCCCTGTACTTCTATTATTACATAACTGGGGTTTAGTGTCAACTACCTATTGCTCTTTTTTATGTGTGTCAAGCATGTGCGCTATGACCTTGCTAAACGCAACCTCAATAGATGAGGTGTGTTTTTTGTAAAATACTTTGAAGTCACAAGACGGACAAACAAGATTATTGTTTAAGTCCTCCGAGAAAAAAGGATTAGCCTTGTAAACCTCCGAATATATATCAGAATGTATGTACATCAAATCTTTATCTGTTTTCATATTTATCTCCCTTATATGATTTCTAAAGTAACTTGGTTGATTATTTTGTTACATCCAATGCACAAAACCAATTCTTGTAACCATTGACCATGAATTGTTGGTTCAACAATGGTTCTGCTGTCAAGGCATGGTTCAAACCCTGAATCGCTTGCCGTGTTGCCACAAACGCATTGAAGTGTGTCTTGTTGATTCTCGTATTGTAATTTTGCTTTCATTGTTATTGCCTCCTTAGTTTTCTGTTGTAAAAACTGCTTCGGCTGGAAATCTTTTAACACACTCATTACCCACCCTTGGAGACCAATCAGTCTTAAACCATTGACTGTTTATCTCCTCTAAAGTTGAAAGAGTATAATTTTCAGTTAAAGCAACCCTTGTTTCAACTTCAGCATCTTTTAATTGTTTACCACAAATAAAACATTGGTCAGTGGTATACCAATCTTCGTGTACCTTAACAAATTGTCCAATCTCAAACTTTGCTTTTGTCATTGGTTCTCCTCTACCAACTAAACAAAGGGTCGAATTCTAATTTAATGTTTTCTTTGTGTCCTTTGCAGTGCCATTCGCAAACATTTACCCATCCACCATCTATGAAATCACAATGGTCAGTTTTTTTGTCCCAACAAATTTCACATTTCATTATTTCTCCTCTACGAAGATTTCTTGGATTTTGTATTTCTTGCCACCAAAGACTCCTTGGATAATTCCAAAGTCTTCAGCCTGTTCTTTTTGGTCAAAGTAATATTTCTGTTTAACGCCCTTAAACTCGACCTCGTAGACCTTCTTCATCTGGGGTCTCCCTTCCCTCATACTTTAATTATACTATACCCCTGTTTAGTATGGTGGATGGGGGTAGGCGTGTCTAACACACTTCCCTCACGAATTCGATACCCTAGTGAATAAGGAGACAAATGGAAACATTAAGAGGCATCACAATCGTGGTAGGCTACATCGCCCTAGTCGTGCTACTAACAATCATTGCTTAACTAATTACTTCGGATACTTTTCAACCTTATATTTCAACTTAGACAACAAAATTTTCTTTCTCTCCCTCGAACCTCGAAAAAAAACATAACGATGCTTCCTTGGTCTATCTGATGAAACCATTTCATCTTTATAGATTTCTTTTGCTTTACTTACCCCACCTGCTTTATCGAAAAGATGTCTTGAATGCTTAACATCAAGACCTTTCACTGACCATTGGATATGTTTATCGGTCAATCCTGTGTAAATCCAATTTGAACCTTGATAAACCGTTCCAATATGACCAGCCTGAATCTCAGCGTAACTTATCAAAATATCAAAATTTGTTGGCAATAATTTTATGCTGTGTGAAATAAGAAATGATTCAGCGTTTTTCTCAGACTCATCTGAAATCCATAACCTTGTAAGTTCTAAAACATTTTTTGATTCATCAGAACCACACACCCCAACACAAACAGCATTTGATGCAGGTTTTCCAAAAATAACACAACCTAAAAGTTTTGATTCTTCAAACAAACCAAACCTGAACATCGAAGAGGCTTTACGATGTAAATAATGATTCTCAACTACCATATCGTTTGCTGACCCATAACTTATTGGTTCTATTCGGTAAAGGTTCTTGAGTTTTGGAGTTTTCAAATCATCTTCTTTGGGTAAGGTTCTTGATGCCATATAGTTTTCAAATCCTTATCAAAAATATACAAATATCTATGCTTCCTTGAACGAGGCAACCACTCACCCTTTTCACCTTTACATTTACCCCTTGAAGATTTAACACCATTTTCAAGAAAAAAGTCTTTCTTCTGTGGCGACAAACCATGATAAGTAAAATTACATGCCTGATATAAAGTACCAATATGTTTACTTGAATCAGCATAAGAGATAACTGCTCTAATGTTTTGTTTTTTTAATTGCCTTAAAGAATAGGCAATGAACTGAGAACCAACATTATGACCATTCAAACTTGGATGGAGAACCATTCGAGACATCTCCAGCAAATCAGGATAGTGACCTCTGGGTAAACCGAAAGCCGATTGTGCTGATTCTGGAACACTTAAAGGACTGTAAACTATTGCACCTACAATATTCAAGTTATCTATGATTCCAAAACAATATTGACCTATGAATCTTTTGCCACCCAAATAGTGATATTGGTTTACAAGTTTGTGTGCTTCGTTATACGAGATTTTTGCAAAATGGAGAGGTGAGGTTGGATTTGAACCACCATCTGACTCTTGGAATAGAGTCTGTTCTAGCATTAAACTATCACCCCTTGGTTCAATCAAAACTTTTTTTGAATTGTTCCCATTCTTTCATTTCTGAGAATTCATCCTCGTAATGCCAAAAATAATTAAACACACTGATTGTGATAAGTGAAACAAAAAATATTGCCAACATAACAAAAACGCTCATATTCTCCCTAACTACTATTAACTCAAACAATACCAAACCCCTGTAAATAAGCAAGCATCAGAATCGGCTTGTCGTATCCCACTTAGCGTAATATCGTTCACCATCTTGCTTCGTAGCCTCAAAGAAAGCCCCTGTGGTTGTCTCATTCGGGTGATAATGTTTTATATCACAAGGCACTGACACATAGCCTTTATCAGCCATCGCTTGCTTCCTAATATCGTTATCACCAAACCACCACCTGAATTGTTCATCAGGTCGAACTGGTGAATCCAATCTTAAAACCCACGCATAACCACATATATCACTAGAACAAGGTTCAGGATAACCAAGAACTGCGCCATCCGATTCCATACCTTCAACAATTGTTTGCAAACTTCCTTTCTCAATCCACACATCATCATTCAGTACTGCCACAAATTTTGCCCCATGTGCTTCAGCAAAGTTTATGCCTTTATTCCACCAACGATGAATATTGAACTCATCTAAATCCCAAAGATTGTTTACATCAGGTATTGTGTTTCCCTCTTTGGTTCTAACTAAAACTATTTGGTTTAACGGAATTAAAGAGTTTTCAAATATTTTTGGAAGATATTGGTGTCTGTCAGCCGTTGGTATTACTATCCAAAGGTCGTTTTCTGTACCATTCACTAGGGAATTTCCTTTCCGTTACCCATTTAGGAAAACTATCATCGAACTCAATCTCGTTGAAGTACTGTCCACCTTGTTTATCAATATCGTGACCAAAAGTCCAACAATGCGCTAATTCTTCATCTAAACCATCATGCACCAATTCTTGATGGGCAAAACCACGAACCTTACGAACCAAGTAATCTAAACTACCCATTGAGGTGAAATGATGACCACCTGTCATCCCCCGAAAATTGTGTCGCTTCCATCGTTCAACATTCAAATCTTTACCTTTCAAAAACTTCCAACGACCAGCAATCCCAGTAACCTCATGTTTGTGATACCAATGTAAAGACATGTGATACTTCGGCATATTAAAACAATTCACATCATTGATTTCAAGAATTTGTCGGGAATCGTACCATTCATCTGTGTCGCAAATAATAACTAAATCATCATCGGAAGAACAAATCGTTTCAACAATTCCCGTTAATTGTGCTCGCTGATGGTAGTCGTTAGCCCAAGCATCATTGCTACCCAAAGAAACAATTTTTTTGTAAACAATCTTGTCCTCATACTTTTTGAACTTGTCATAATTTTCTTGGAACAAATAATCTTTAGGCTGATTCGCATACATCAAATTGCCTTCAACTATGGCAAAGAAATCAACATCATCAAATTTGGTTGCTAAACGACCTTCGAGCATATCCAACTCGCCACCAAAAGTTATCGCATCAACAATCACAAATTATCCCAATTCCATGTTCCCTTATATTTAATCATCACATCGTTCTCTAAAACCATATTTTCTCTGCCATATCGTTTAACAAAACCTGTGTTGTGGGCATCATCCAACTCAGGATACATAACTGGGACAGCACCACCGACTAATGAAACATAAGCATCAGAGAATGTGCATTCGAATACAACTTGGTCTTTCTTCGTTGTGGCAACAGGTATCTGTAATTGTTCAAGTATTCGTCTCTCATACACACCCATGTAAGAACCATAAAAAGTTGGGCATTTGTTCACCGACACCGAGCCTTGATATTTTGATAGCAGGTCATAAAACTTGTCGGCATCTTTGAATACAACGGAATCCTGTAACAGCAAGAATCTTTCAAGTTTGGTGTGCTTGACAAGGAAATCTAATTTACCGACCTCGTAAGAATAATCAGATAAAACCATGATTGGTCTATCACCAATAGATTCCAAACAATCTTTCAACCACATTTCCCTTGTAGGTGTGGTGCAAACAACTGTTATCATAACCTTGTTTTAATTTCTGTTGACGAGATACCTTTCGTGTAAGGAATATAGATAAGGCTAATGTCTTTATCATCTAACCAGTCTTGGGTGAACTGCATTTGCTTGTAATAGTCTTTCTTAGCCCAATCTGAACCAATGGCAACAATGTTTGGGTTTACTTGCAGAATCGTTGGCTTGGAATCAGCACCACCAGAATTAGCGATAACTTGGTCAACATATTTGCATGCTTTCAATACAGCCATTCGGTCAGAAAAACTGACAATCGGTGGTTTACCTTTGTATTCTTTAATGAACTCATCGGTGTTCAATGAAACAACAACGCTTCCTAGTTCTCCTGCGATTTCCTTGCATCGTTTCAAAAAGTTAACATGTCCTGCGTGGAATAGGTCAAAAGTTCCACCTGTGTAAACAACAAGACCATCAAAGTCTAAATAGTCGTTCATGTTAAATCCTTTTGCTTAGGCATATCGCACGATGCACATTTGGCTAAGAATTTTCCTTCAGCATGGTTTTTGCGTATCTCCACATATTGTTCATTGTTAATCAAATCTTTTAAGCCCATGTTGTTTAAGTCACCAAGAATGTAATCACCATCGTAATCAAGGCAACACAATGAAACTAAACCATTCCACAAAACTGTGACCGATGACCAAAGACGATGGCAGCGATAATGGGATGTGTCTTCACCAACAGCCCAATTGTGTAATTCGATGTCGACTCGTTTAGGGATACCAAGTTTCTTCAACCATGCCAAGAATTCTTGTTCTTCTTCTTCGTTTGACATGCCTGTGCGAATGTAATCAACACTGAGAATGTTCATATAGGTTGGTTTATCTTCAACAAGTTTTTCAATGTTTTTGTAAAACTTTTCAACAGGAATACCCGGTCTTGTTTCAGAGAACTCTCTCTTAGGGGATAAAGATAGGTTCACATCTGTGATGCCCATTCTTCCCCAATCATCAAGTCTTTTCTGTGTCAAAGGATGACCATTAGTGTGAATGTAAATCTTTTTGAATCCAACACTGCGAGCATGTTGTGCGAACTCACCAAGTCTTTTATCCATTAGTGGTTCACCAAAGTTTCGAAGGTCAAGCATTCTGAAACCCATTTGTCCTGCTTCTTCAAGAAGTCTGAAAACCATGTCCCTGTCCATGAAACCTTTTTCTCTGGTCATGGTTGGGTGAGGGCAAAATGTGCAAGCAAAATTGCAATGGTTGGTGGATTCTAGTCTTAGAAGAACATCATCGAACTCACGAAGGATTCCATCTTCGCTGTTTCGTTTAGTGTTCCATTTTGGTGGGAATTGTGCATCTACCTCTTCGTAAACAAAATCTTTTCTTCTTTTAATCGCTGATGCTTGAATGAATACGCTTGACATCTAATCCCATCTGTTTCTAAGCCTTGTTTCTAAAGACCAGTGACCTTGTGTGTAATCATTTGATTTTACCTTCTTGTCATAGTAAATCATGTTATCTGGAAAGGTTCGGGAGTTTTGCTCTGAGAATCCTGAGCCTATTGTTGACGAATTATCGTGATTAACTGGGATGTCTGATTGATGGATAGGTAAACCATGATGATTCATTCGTCTCATATAGTCGTTGTCTTCGTAATAGGCTGGGTAAATTCCTTCATCAAATAAACCAACCTTTTTAACAACTTCGCTTCCTAAACTAAAAGCGCACCAAGGTGGTTGACCACCAGATAGCAAGAGCCTGTCGTTGCCAGAGTTTTTGTCAAACATTTCCAGTGACCCTTTAGGAAAATACGCATCATTATTAACAATGAGCCAATAGTCGCAATATGGCAATGATTTGATTCCAAGATTCCAAGACGATGGCACACCGAGATTAGATGGCATTATTAAATGATATTGTTCTTTCACATTCTCATTCGTCATCAAAACAAAATCTGATTCAGGATTATTGTCAATTAGAAGAAATGTTCCAACTGGGTAATCAATAGAAACAATAAGTCGTTCCAACAGGTCATATCGGTTAAGAACAGGAACAACTATTGCTGGAATCATATCTTGGAATAAATCTTATCCAAAACAGGTTTCCACATAGTTTCGTAAACCAAATCAGCATCGTATTGTAAAGCGAACTCGCGTGCCTTCTTGCTCTTCTTACGACCACGCTTGTATGCCTGATTCAAAGCATCAACAATTTCATCAACATTTGGAATTGTGTACCACGCTTTCATAGGTGGATTCCAAAACAATTGCCCACCAACTTTCCAACCATCGCCAACAAGTTCTGGACTCGCTGCACAATCTGAAACAATCACTGGTACTTCGCACGCTTGTGCTTCCAAAACCGGAATACCGAATCCTTCTCCATAACTGGTTGCAAGCAACACATCCATAGAAGAATAAATACCTGCAACAACTTCTTGAGGTAAACCTGAACGGTAAGCGTACTGGTCAACCCATTTAACCTTGTCATCAGGAATTCCCAAAGATTTAATTAAATCAAGAAGGTTAGAACCACCCTGACCAACAATGTCTGTGTGCAAATACAACACAACATCTTTCTTATCTTTAGCAAAAATAGAATAAGCCAAAAGGTTTTCAGCCCATGCTTTCCTTGATGGGAAACCTTTGTTCGCTGCGTTTATACCGATAACAAATTGGTCATCTTCAACTTTCATAAACTTGCGTGGATTCATTTCCCCACCATCAGCAGTTTTCAAAAACTTGGTTGGTTGCCAAACCTTTTCAATACCATGTGGAATGTATTCGGCTTCGATACCTAATGCTTCGTATTGTGCTTTACCAAACTTTGACATCGCAATGGTTGTAACAAATTCGTTTCTTGCCCAATCGGAAACAGGTGAAGGAACAGGAGTGTGGTCAACAGGTGTCCAACATGCAACAGGATATTTACCCCAATGTCTTTTATCAAAAACCCAAACATCAAACAAAGTCATAATCAAAAACTTTGAACCTTTGTTCATGTTGTTCCAATGCCAAGCGTGCGCTGTGATTGTGTCATTCGACCACATGTCGTTACCACGAGCATATAAAGGAATCATTTCAGAACCATTGTTCCAATGAGAATTAGGTCCTTCTAAACCATAGTTACATGCGACAGCAACTTTGTAATTATCTTTCGGTAAAAGTTTCATCATCATGGCTGTTTGGACTCCGTAGCCAGTTGGTGAGAATGGGCTATTGGAATACCACAACATACTTCTTGACTCTGACATGTTCTCCCTTAATTTTTTAGTAAATTACTTGCAATCCTATAAGCATCGTGTGCTGTTGTATCTGGTGCAACATTGTTAATGTTTTCCATAAGAACTCTTGAAGCAACATTCAAAACTGCGCGAGCAACTGCTTCGGCAGGTGGCTCATCCCAAATCATGTAAGCGTGTTTGATTTCGGCAATGGCTGTATCTAAAATTTCGCCTTTGATTTCGACTAGATTTCCCATGGGTTTATCTTATCGAACATTCCTGATTGAGCCATGATAAAAACTTTCCTGCGTGCCTCTTTTGCTTCCTCAAGGGTTTCTGAGGCTTTGTTCCAAACAGGATTCCAGCATTCGACCTCGCCTTCCTCGTTGGCTAGGAAAACGGCTGATTCGAACCAGTCTTCCTTGACCCCATGACCATTCATGTGAACGGTTGAAATGTAGTAGGTTCTGCGTTCCTCAATACTGTTTACTGTTTCGCTTTCGATGGGTCTGTGAGGTTTAACATTTCGGATACCAATTTCGGCAATAGTGTTTATCAACTGGGTCAGAAGAAGAGCAATGTATTCGTTGTTTTCTTCTTGCGCTATTTTAATGAATCGTTCTAATAAATCAATTGACTTTGCATCATCAATAAGATGTGTGGCATCAATAATGTCATCTGCCAACTTGTTCTCCCTAGTTCTCTAATGACTCCAGATAATTTCTGCAATCATCACAAACTAGCATCCAGCCCCTAAAAACTCTGGCATCTGCGATGGCGTGGCATTCCATACATCGCACTACTGGGTCAGATATTGCATCCATGGTTTCCTAACAAGGAGGGCATGGCATGAAAGGGGTAGATGCCATGCCCAGTCTAGGGAAGAACAGCCTATCTTAGGCGAATCCTTTTTCTTCCAACTCGGTCTTGATTTCTTTTAATGGTTTTGGTTTCCAATTGATGTCACGCTCAATCGCTGGAATTCCCATGAACTTGACAGATTGCAACTCTGACAAAGAGAAGTAACCTAATTCGTTTTCGAATCCTTGGACTAATCCGAAGAATGTGTCTTTGCCATCGAACTCGGTTGCGAACCAACGCCAATTGTTCGCTATTGAGAAGAACTTTACTTGGGCAATTGCTTCCATGCCTTTTTCTTCTTGTGTGTATAGTTTCGGTAATTTCTTTTCTATCTCTTTTGTTAATAACTTCATTCGGTCTCCCTCCGATATTTCTAGCGTACCATACTGGGGTTTAGTTGTACATATCCTTTGTTACTTCTTTATGGATTTCTTTCATACATGTCCAACATATTTTGGTTTTCACATAGGCAAGCATCCAATCATCTGCCCACCCACATCTCTCACATTTAATATTCATTTATTCTCCCTTTTTGATTCTTACTTGGTTGAACTTTAGACCGTGTTCCTCGGCATATTGTTTTTTTGCTTTAGCCAAATTTTGTCTGTTCTTCTTTGACTGCGCTGTTAACTCCAAGAACGCAACAACATTTGCTAATCTTTGAGCGCACTCGATTTCGTAATCTTCTTTATTACCTGAAGCATATAAAGCCAACCATTCTGCTGCAAACAATAAATCGGATGTGCTTGGTGCTTTTGGTTTGACTAAGCCTTCGATGATTGCGTATTCAACAGTGTCATCATCGGCTGATGCTCTACTTGTTCCGTAATCGTATTTTTTGTAATCTAATGACATCTATTTGCCCCCTTTTTTATTGCCAACTGCTTTCTTGTAATTCTTCTTAACACACTTGCCACATACTTTGTGCTTTGTGAAAGCCACCATCAAATCATTCTCGTTGCCACATTGAACACATTTGTTATCCATCGTGGGTCTCCCTTCCCTGATACTTCTATTGTACTACACCCCTGTTTAGTATGCAAAGACCCCCACCCTTGTGTTTCGTACAAGATTTCGTACGACACGAACTTGACCCCTCCCAGATACTAAACTAGGGTTATGTTATACTGGTTATGTCAGGAAGGGAGAACTGATGAAGAAGTACCAAAAGTTTGGCGCTTGCCAACAGAAGCACTCAATCAATGTAATCGAAAAAAACTTAAAAAGTTACTTCCAAGAATACGCATCTTCAAAAGAAGAAGTACAAGAATTTGTTGAAGAGCGTTTGAGAGATGTAAAAATTGACGGTCAAGCAGCATGTGAATGGGGAGGCTGTAAAAATTTATGGTAAAACAAATTCAAAACCTAAACAATAAAGAAATAACATACAGAGGTATCTATTCACACGAAATCGGTTTGAACCTGTTCTCAGAGAAGTTTCACGAATCAGGTAGCGAAAACCCATGCACCGTTTGTGGTAGAAAAACAAATCTAACAATCGGTGTCTATGTCGGTGACGGTGGTAGCGCAATCGTTCATCCAGAAGACATTGAATTAGCGCAAGATGGTGGCTTCATGGGATTCTTTCCAATTGGTAAAGAATGTATCAAAAAAGTTCCACAAGAATTCAGAGTCATTTGGGAAGATTTATCAGACCATAAAGATGGGTGGAGAAAATAATGATAGTTGACACAAAAGACAAAATTCTTAACCTAATCAAACAAGACCAAAACGCAAAACTAAATCCTGAACTCCAACAATTCTTAACCGACACACCAATCGGTCAATACATCAAACACCCACTCGTATTCCAACCATTCATATCAACAACCATTGCAAACCAACAACTAGAACAAAAATACAACCAAATAAAAAAAGCGTTAGACACAAAAAACTTCAACCAATTTATCTTCCTACACGAAAGACCATACAGACTCCTAGCATTCGTTGACATCAAACGAAACCTAAACAACAAAAACTATTGGAAACTATTATCAAACATTTGGACTGACACCGAAAACTCCTATCAAGATTTAGAAACTTGGAGAAAACTTTTCCAATCAAAACGAAACCACAAAGAAAACTTGATGGATGAACAAGAACTTGAAACCCTCAAATCATTAGACAACGAACTGGTTGTGTACAGGGGTTGTGTAAAGAACCTGAACGAGAATGGTTTGTCATGGACATTAGACAAGAACCAAGCCGAATGGTTTGCTAACAGGTTTGAAAAAGATGGTGTTGTGCTTGAGAAAAGAATCAACAAGAAAAACATTGTTGCTTACTTCAACGGAAGAAACGAGGAGGAGGTGATAGTTACATGAAAACATTTGGTGACATTCTTGCATCATGCACACAATGCTTGAAGATAGGTCCATACAACCAAGTCAGAGCATGGTCTGTTAGAGGCTACGACAGATTAGATTTTGCTTTCTGCTCAGAAGATTGTGCAAGAGATTTCGAACAAAACCTAGATTAAAGCAAATCGTCTAAATCTGGTTCAAAATCAGGTTGACATTCACTTGTGCAATCCCCACACTGGTAACACATAACTATTTTTTCTTAGGCTCTTTAACTTGCAGGTCATAGTCGTAACGCTCAGAATCTTCAACCAACCACTTATCGGCATCTTCAACATCCCATTTACGAGAATTTACAAGCCTGTCAATCAACTTTGTTCCAACTTTTGTGGTAAATGATGGTTCGAATAAGAGCACACGATTGTTTGGTTGTATCGCAAAATTACCATCTTCTCTTTCAATCACATGACCACATTTGTGTTGCCCCGGTGATTCAGAATAGCCATCGTCTAAACGATTTGATTCAGCATTGTGCCAATCCAAGGTGAACAGATATTTGCCTTTCACGATTTCTTTGTGCCTGTTTCTGTATTGCATTCTCATGTTAGCCAAGTTAGCGAACCTTGTCACACTAATGAAAGGGCTGAAAGAATTCCAAAGAACCAAATCATGAATATCAACTTCTGGAACATTTGGTTTTGTGCAGAATGCGTTGATAGGCATACGCCACCAAATCCCACCATCTTCCATCAAGAAATGAAACAAAGGTGAACGATTCTGAACTGAGGCAACACCAAAGATTACAACAGGGAAATATTTGTCATGCGAGTCTTGTTGGTCACGAAGAAAGTTTCCACGCACATAGCATTCGATAGGTGGAATGTTTGCGTTTAACTCAGGAATAATTATTCCTTACATATTGTAAGAAGTTTTTTTGTCTTTCTCTGGCATATTGTAGCCGTAGCCACCCATAGCCATTTCTACATCTTCTTCTTCTTCGTCTTCCATTTCGTCTTCTTCTAATTCAATTTCAATTTCTAAACCATTAGCATCCATGGCTTTTTTCTTCTTCTTCTTTTTGCCACCCATAACGGAATCAACATGAACAGTGTTCATAGTTGGTGATTCCTTAGACATAGAAGATGCACCACTAAGTGTTGACATCTTATGACCAACAAAAGTCTCTGTTTCTTCACCATCACGGTAAAGTTGAATCAAAACTGCTGGGTCATCTTGTTGTGCGTTAATCTTAAACTTTGAATCAGGAACACCAAGAACACCTTCGCGCATGATGTGAACAATTTTTCCTCTTGCTGTGCCACCTGAAGAATTCCATGAAACCATAGAACCTTCTTTGAAATGTTTGGCTTTCTCAATCAGTTCTTGTTTTTGTACGGATTGCACATAATTTGGAAACAAAATTGTGGAAGCGTCACCTGCGCGTTCGCCTCTTGATTTTTCAATGAAAATACCCATGGATTTATCTTACCTTACTTTAGGCTACGAGTGCTTCGTCTAAGAGACCAAAGATTGCATCATCCAACTCAAGGTCAGGGAAAGCCTCAAATGGTTCATCCAATGGTGGAACAAAATCATCAACAGGGATTTCACCTGATAACCATTGTTTAGGTCTTGTGTCGGTTGGTCTGATTCCGGAATTTACTGCTAAAACTATTGTTGCTTTTGTAAAGTTTCCAATACGAACTTCAACTTCGTTGGAATCAATATTGTTTACTTTAAGAATGATGGCATGATGATATGTGTCATCACGAAAAATTCTTAACTCTTGCCCAGCCTTGTAAGTTCTAGGCATTTACCCAAGCGTATCGTGCTGGCTTAACACCAACTGGGATTCCCGGGGTTGTTGATGCACCTTTAGGTACTGCTGAGATGCTTGCTTGACCTTTCAAGGAATCAAGTGTTATTGCTGATTGGCTTGTAACTCCTGCAACTCTTAAATATGTGACAACACCTGTGGCATTCTCGTAACGAACTGTTTGACCTTTTCTTACCTTATATTGAGCAGACATGATGTCCTTTCATAGAAACCTGTCTAAATTATATCGTTAAATTTCCCACACGGTGAGAATTACTGAAGGGATACCCGGTCTTGTTGGATTTGTTTGTGCTCCTTCAGCGTAAAGCCTCATCGCTGTGTCGGCTGAATACCAATAGATTTCTAAATATTCTGTGTCTTGTAGTGGGGTAATAAAATTCCATGAAGCAACAACTTTGTCATCAGCATTTGAAGGTAAAGTTAAACGAGTATTTGAGTAAGGAATGGCTGTTCCGTTGATAGCAAACCAAATATCTATTTCGTCTTTCCCACTATCTGTTTTATCAACCTGTGCAGAAAACTGTATGTTGTATTCACTTGAATGATTTGGTGTGATTCTTGTGTTATTGACAATATTTATTTCGTTGGCTTGAGATATTGTTTCAAAAATCATTGCAACTGGGGCTGTGCCACCACCTGTGTTTGTTTGTGTTGCTGTTGAGAATGCGCTCAGATTATGTTGATGGTATGCAGTGTCTTGTTCTGTGCCATCGTTGAAACGAATTAAATCGTCAACAATAAGACTACCGACTGAAGCCTCACCACGAGTGAGACGATTATTGTTTGCCATCCAACAATTTTACATCTTCCAAGGGTTAGATTGACCAAAACTGACAGGAACAACTGGGGTGACATCAGATAACTTTTTAGGGTCATAAATTGCTAACAAAACAGCCTCAGCCCTATCGGGTGAATGAACACCTCTTCGTTTCATATCTGCCTTTGATTCGATTTGGATACGACCTGAAGAATCTGATTTGAATGTTGGACCTGCAAGTTGTGTAAGTGTTTGCCTATCAATATCTAAATGAACTGATTGTCTTCCATCAATAGGTTGCATAAGGGTTCGACCATTCCACCAAAGTTCTGCCCTTGTGTTTCTAAACTTTGATTCATCTTTGGCTCGTTCGGCAACATTGATTGGAACAATTTTTCCTTTATGTCTTCCCTCTTGTTCCCACTTTTGTAATAAAGACACAACACCCCAACCAACACCAATCGTGTCCACTTTCACCCGAACTTTGTTTGTGTTTCCACGCTTCTCGTGTTCTTCTTGTGCTTTATCGATTTCTTGTTGAATTACTTGTGCAACATCAACAGCGTTAGCGTTCTGTTTACCTGATGAACGGTGAACAATGGAACATTTGAAACCATCTGCTTTAGCGATAACGAATTCGTCACCACCATCTGATGCAATGTCAACCCCAAGTTTAATATCGTCTGACTCAATTGGGTCATCGTTTTGTGTTGCCATCTCAGCCCAAGTAAAAGGAATAACTTTTCCAACACTGCTCCTCGGGAATCGGGCATGCACTCTTGCCTCAATGAATGGTGAATCGTCACCGAATTCTGAAATAACATCATTAACCCAAGTTTCGTCAACAAGATGCGATGCAACATCATGTGTTTCAACATGTGATGGGCATGAACGGCAACGCTCAGTTTTCTCACCTGTGAAGTTTGGTGTGTCAAGTGCTGATATGGGAATCACATTGTAAAGAGGTGAATTGCAGATTCTTTCAAACCATGTGTCCTCTAAATCTGTTGGAGGGTTTCCCAAAACCAGTAAGCGAGTGTGACCACCTGTCATCAAAGATTCCAATGCCCGACCTATCGTGTCAGAAATACCACCTGCCTCATCAACGACCACAAGAAGATTCGGTGCATGGATACCTTGAACTGCTGTCTCATCATGCGCTGCTGGGCTGAAACCATAACCAACAACTGTGTTATTAATTTTCCATTGAACTGTTAAAACATCACCGGGTAAATCGTTTTGCGCTGCAACTTGTCTAATGTTCTTCCACAAAATGTTTCGAACTTGACGATGTGTTGTCGCTGTGGTCACTGCAACAGCCGTACCCGGAGGATGAACACTTATCCACCAAGCAACAGCGCGTGCTGCCAAATGTGATTTGCCCGGAGCGTGGCATGCTGGAACAACTGTTCTTTTGTTATCCCTAACAGATTCAAAAATTTCAATTTGTTTCGACCACAAGGATTCACCAAGACCATCGATAACAAAACCAACTGGGTCATGCTCATACTTTGCCCACTTGTTTGTTAACTCTGCATCCAACATTTGTGAAATGACATAGCGTTCTTGGTCATTCAACTCAGCGAGCAACAAAACTCGTTCTTGAGGTTCTAATCTGAGAATCTCGTCAACAATGCGTGTTTGCACGACTATTCACCTTTTCGTGCGTTAAGTATCTTAGATACCTTTTCTTCAATCTCCTGTGTTGAGACTTCAAGTTTGATTGGTGCGCCTTCTGCACCTGTGTGTTCAAGTTGTTGTTTACGACCAAAGACTTGTTGTTGTGTTCTTTCCAACCACCACGCTGCTGCCTGCCAAGTTCCGTGATGTGCAGACTTTTGGATGATGGCAACATTTCGTGATACGGCTTCGGCTTTCGCTTTTTCTACTGCGTTGGAAAATTCCATGAATATTTGTTCATCAGGGTTTGCTTCAAGTCCTGCATCAATTTTTTCTTGCTCCTTGCGACCTCTTTCAAGCCACAAGTAAAGGGTTGATTTGTTTATCCCACACGCTGCTGAGGCGTGCTCGATGTAGTTTCCGAGTCTAAGGTTCTCAACGATTGCATCACAAATTTCTTTACTGATTTTTGATGGTCTTCCAGCGTTGCTCATAATATTTAATTATACCCTTGTTGATATTCGTTGCACGCTTCCAAAGGCATTATTAAAAGTTCTGCAACATTTTGCCAGTTTTCGATTTTGTTTGCCCAATTGTTCAACTCTTCGGTTGATGCACGGAATTTGTATTCCCCAACTTTGCATGTTGTTCTACCGATGGGTTGATTACCGGGTTTTGATTGTCCACCTGAAAGTATTTCGGAGGCATCTTCGGGTTGGAATCCTGTTCCTTTGAATTGTCCTGCTGAATTGATTAAATGGTTTTTCAACTCGTTTGTGTCGTAGGTGGCAAGGTCTGAGGTTCTGTTGTCCACTAACACGATTTTGAGTTCTTGGTCTTCGTCTACATCGACCCATGAGACGGCTATTTCGAACCATCCTAGGGCTTTTGCGCCTTGAAAGGTGTGATTGCCTGTCAGGATGTGTCCTGTGCGTTTATTTGCCACTATGGGGCGATATTGACCATTGGTTTGTAAGGACTCAATGATTGCACCAATGTCACCTTCCCTTGGATTCACTGGATAGGGTTTGAGGTTTGAGATTTGAACTGTTTCGCATTTAACAAAGTTATCTGAGGTTGACGGATTTGATGGGTTTTCTTTTTTAACTATTTGGGGTTTAGGGATTCCAAGGCGTTGTCTGATTAGGTTGATGGCTTTAGGTTTTGATTGTTCGGCTTCATTGGCTAAGTGGTCTTTCCAAGCAGAATACGCGATAGGTGCGATGGTGAAATGCCATGCAGAGATTTTTACCTCTGGGTCATCTTGAAGTTTGTCAGATGGTTGTTTGTCTGATTTTGGTTCTTCCCCATCGTTAATGATTCTCTCTAACGCTTTAATGTCACCTTCGTTGAATCCTGTTCCGTTGAGGTCATCAAAGGTTTTAAGAATGGTTTCAAGTAAGCCCTCGTTGTAACTGGCAAGGTCGTTGATTCGGTTATCAGCCAACATGATTCGTCTTGCTTCAACTGGGTCAACATCGACATAGACTGCTGAGATTTGTTTCCAACCAAGTTTCTTCGCTGCCTTGAATGTGTGGTTTCCTGCCAGAATTACATTGTTCTTTTTGTTCACCACAATAGGTTTGAATTGACCATGGTAAGACAAAGATTCGGCTATCGCTTGAATGTCACCACGCCTCGGGTTTTGAGGATAAGGGGTCAGGTCATTGAGTCTTACTTGAACTGCTTGCCCAACTTTAATGTTCGCTTCCATTTAATCCAATGTTTTGAAAGTTTTACCATCAACTGCATCATTCATGGCATCAATAGTTGTTTGATTCGGAACATGAGGTTGTGTTCTTTTCAACTCACGAATCTTCAACTTCTCTGGTTTGTACCCATCAATGGTTCTACCAGTTTTGCGTTGCTTCCTTGGTTTACTTTTGAAAGCCTTACCATTAGGTCGGTTAGTGTCGCTACCTTTTGAACTCGGTT
>Ga0247723_1000558_pt1 | contig 25344 bp, 45 predicted proteins | sample MSEWelMarce5H_FC_FD_189079 | JGI IMG/M metagenome (GOLD analysis project Ga0247723, IMG submission 189079) | Subsurface sediment microbial communities from gas well in West Virginia, United States - MSEEL Well Study Marcellus 5H_FC | ecosystem: Environmental > Terrestrial > Deep subsurface >... | reverse complement strand
TATTAGAACTAAGATGCGTAACTATGCCATTGAGCATTATGGGTCAGAGATAAAAGGGCTAGATGAATCATTAGATAGGACATGTGTGATCGTGGGTATGACTCGCCTCACGTCTGACAGATTATGACCCACCCCCCAGTAACCCGTACGGGGGTTATCTAGGTGGTTTGTTTCCTCTTCTCGAGTTGCAAGATCTGTGTGCGCTGAGTAGTGGACTGGCTGGGGAACCTGGAATGTAGTGGTCGGCTGTCCAGGGATCGTTAGGTCTGTATCCCTCATGACATAACCAGCAGACTGTAGCTGTTTCTCTGACGTGCTTTGCTCTCTTTGCATAATCTCCTCTATAGTGTCGTCTGTCTTTTCTGCTATCTAGTCGTGCCTGGTATTGGGTCTGATGGGTGGGGCATCGGTTACCTTTCTGTGTTAATAAACCACAATCTAAACATGGTCTTTGGAAGCCCACTCGATGATCCTGCCTGTGCGTAGTGACTTATATCCCTGTATGGGTGCGTGACTAAATGAGTCGTGTTTAACTGCAGCCTCTACAGCTGAGTAGCAATAATCTTCATGTCTTTCGTTCCAGTCTGTTTCGTTAGCGTATGTGATGGCTAATGCTCCTAGACTTATAGATCCACCTGAACCGATAGCCCAATATGGGTGTAGTCGTGATATGCCTAGTGATGCTGAGATACCGAATGCTCGACCATGTGTGACCAGGATAATTTCTGAGTCAGGTAGTTCAGCTACACCATCTTTAGTGTCCAGGCTGAGTTCTTTCTGTGCGCCATCTCTTATGCGTGGGATGACACGTTTAGATATCCACTCGTACCATTTCTGATCTGGTGCTGACTTAAGTGTGTTCGGTACTACAGGATATTTGATTTGGTATTGCAGTACATCGCAAGTTCTATCGGCTCCTGCTGCTGCTATCAACCACTCATCTTGCCGAACTATTTTTGGCATACCCGGCATCGTATGAAAAGATTCGTCAGTTATACCAGATTCTGAACAGATGTATGCGTATTTATCTGACATGGTGACAGCGATAGTAGTCATTAGTCTGCAGCCTCATTCATCGCTTCTATAGTCACTTCGTTAGGTGTATGCGACTTAACATAGGCACGTTTCTTTGCACGCAGTTTTAACTTAGCTGGACTATAACCATTAACTGTGCGACCTGTGTAACGCTTGGCCAAATCCACTGGTCGTTTCTTAAACGCTTTACCATTAGGTCTGTTGTCATTACGTGATGTCTTAACTAACTGCCTACCCTTACCTTTACTCATCAGCTCTTACCCATCATTGAGTTCTTGCCCTGGATAACATCCTGCGCATGTAGCACCCCACCGATAAATGTGACTGGTATCTCATCTCCAGTAGAGTTACGGAAACACATTACCGATATCTCAGCCTCTAATGCTTCGACCACAGCCTCGCGAGTCATACCCACGATCACACATGTCCTATCTAATGATTCATCTAGCCCTTTTATCTCTGACCCATAATGCTCAATGGCATAGTTACGCATCTTAGTTCTAATACGCTGACCTACCTCATCTTCAAATATCTCAGGTGTCATTCCCAGCTCCATAACAACCAACCTTGTGCATGTGCTTCTGTGGGGTGTTCTGTTACCCATATGTGACAGGAACGGCATAGAGTTACTAAGTTCTCAGGATCAGTAATTGACCCACCTCTTGCCCTGGTCTTTTTTTCATGAACGTCATGTGATCTATCAGCTGAGCATCTCTGGCAGATAGGTCGTTCTTGTAGTAATGATCGTACTAAGTTTCTGCGTTTTGTTCTGTAGATTTTCTCTGTTTTAGCTGACCTGTGGCGCATTAGAACCACCATGTGTTATCTGATCTAATACCGAATATGTCGGGTGTTGGGTCTGGTGGTGGTGGAACCTGCTCTTTTCTCAGCAACTGCAGCAGGAATGATAGTAAGCGCATAGGATAATTGTAGTTGTATTACAGTCGATGTGCGATAGTGCGTATGAGTCTACGTCTGACTTTGATATCAGCATGCATAGGGAATACACGTCTGAGTCTTTCTCGTTCTAATGCTGTAAATGAACCCCAGATACCGAATCGTTCCTGCCAGCCTTTTTCAAGACAGTAGCCTCGAACTGGACAGGACATGCATATCTTTACAGCCTTGAGGCACTGGGATGGGATATCTTCACCTGTGAACCATAAGTCTGGGTCATGCTTCCTGCACTCTGCAAACAGTTTCCAGCTGTCAGGTCTAGGACACTCTGCACATATCTGTGTGCCATCTAGAGCGTTGTGTGTGCAGTCTTTTAACATGCGCTAAGTATGGCAGTTCGTTCAGGATAATCATGTGACTGGTGTGCTCAGCGAGTCTGTTTCAGTAATCTAATAATGTAATACATCATGCCGAGTTGAGTAATCGTAAGAATAAAATCCATTATGATATCTCCCAGACTGTTCTCTGAATCCATCCCTTAACATCAGGATCTCTTATTAGTTTTAATGCATTAGATGATTCGTGCCAATTACCTCTTGGCTTCCTAATACCAATCACTTTCCAGCCAGCACCTCGCAAAGATGATCCCGATTCACCATCTTGAGTGTAAGTTATAGCCCTGTGATACCCCATTGCTTTTGCAGCCTGCCATGATGCACCATAAAGAAAACTATTAGCATTAGGTGTACCATCGGTGCAGGTCCTGATAACTTCTATTGTGTATCCATCATCCCAGTGTCTAGCTGAGGGTCTACCAGACATGGCCACACCTACTAATACCCCATCAGCGTTTGATACTCCGATACTAAACTTATGACCAGCTGGTGGTTTATGATGTCGATGCAAATCCTTTACAAAAGTAGATGCAGCACGAAAGGTGATAGGCACTGCATATAATTTGGATTGATTATTACTTTTCAGTAGTCCCACGCCCTCTGATCTGCTCTATCTTTAGCCCATAAATCTGCATCTGGCTCCCACTTAGGCTCAGATTTAATTAACTCATCCCATGACTCGAAGATAAAAGTCACTGACCCATCGTCATTATTTCTAGTAATCACTTGTTTTTCCCAGGTAATTTGTGGATAGTCCAGGGCAGTGTGAGTAGAAATACCCATGTGCCATACACAATAAAGTCGTAGAGTGTCATCTATTTCACCCCACACTCATGTGCTTTACCAGCCTCAGATATGTAACCTCTATGACAGTCCACGCAGATACGCCCTAACTTTTCAGAGTTCTCAGCTACACCCAGAGCATCAGTTAATTCGTTCAGTAACTTAATTGCATGTTGTCTGCTCATAGATATGCGTGATTCTCGAACATCTATGCAATCCATCATCTTCTGATACGCAGAGTACTTATGGGTACTGATCCAGTACAGGGCATGAGTGTGGATGGTGTCGCTGTTTATCATCGCATTAGCGACTCTGAGCATGATGGGTGATAATTCATCGACATCCATGCTGAGGGTAATCATGTCGTCTTTTCTATCGAACTGCATTAGTAATCTCCTTTAGTAGATAGTCGGGTATGTCCATTATTGATTTGCCATTAGACCTGTAGATATCTCCATCAGGATGCATGGATGGTGGTGCGACCACATAGCCACGATATTTAACATCTACGCCATCTAGACATTTTGCTTTTAGTTGTAGCCCTGCAGCGCATTTAAAGTAATAGTGAAAACCATTACCTGTACGAACGACCATCGTCTCATCATAATAAAGATGATCCATCCATCCTAGAAAAGTATCAGCATCATCAGACATATTTCTGTAATCAAAATCTAGGACTACCAACTGAGACATTTCACACGCTATGCCGATATTCATATCTGGATCAAAATCTATCCAGTCCTGTAGCACAACATGGTCATTTGTAGCGCTTAAGTGTCCACGTTCTGCTAATCGTGTATATGGTTCTTTCTTATTAGGTTTAATTGGTAACACCCACAGTCCTGCATCTAGATATGAGTGCGCTAAGTCCAGCCCAGATAATTTAACGCTCATCTTTTAGCCTCTGCGCAACTTTACGTTTTGATGCCCTAACTGTTTTAGCATCTAACTCTGATGCGATACCTATGGCTATATCTGTGCATCTCTGCGCTTTTTGTTTAGTCGGCGCAGTCACAGCTAGATACATCGCTAACTCCAGTGCATCCACAGCGCTTAATAATTGTGTGGTCATTTGCTATCACGCATCTTCAACAATTTTGTCATGATGGCATTTAATGTGTCGATACGTGGATCTGATTTATCATCCTCGATAAGACCCTGCACTGTAAACATAAGTGTATCCACCATGATATTGATGTCTAATCTCGTTAATGCTGGCTTGCTGTATTTAGTTTGTAACATTTGCCTTTCTCCCTTTTCTTAGGCCTGCCCAGTGACATGGAACGCAGTCCACCCCACTAGACAGGAGTCTTAGTTGTTTATACGAGTTCCTCTAGTTCGTTAGTTAAGTCCTCTATCAAAACTTCCAGCTGTCTAGCACTAATGATTGTGGACATCAGTCCGATTAGAGCCTCGACAGCGTTATCATCCCATCGTTCCCTGATGAGTTTTGCGTACTGATTTAATAATTCTGGTGAGATATCTGTGATTATTTTGTAAGTCATGCGCTCACACTTACACCGAATTTAATGCCCTTAACTTTATTCAGGATATCTTTTGGTGCGTAATACTCTTTATTAGTTTTGATATCTATAATGAGTATCGGTTTTGCCTTATTAACTTTGCAACCACCTAATCTGTAGGTCGCATCACTGATAACGATTTCTGCACCGATAACATCATCAGCATTAACTACATCGAAAGCCCAACCTGCATTCGTTACCCATTGTTGTGCCTCGACTGATGCCAGATTCACACCATTAACTAATTCTACTGCCACTGCATCTATCTTGTACTGAAAGGCTGTGCCGTATTTGACACTCTGCTTCTCAGTCTTAAGATTATGCTTTTTTAAGATTTCGCTAATAGCTGTTTCAATCTCCTTAGCGATAACTTCTGCTTCTTTCTTACTTACTGGTTCTGCTGACTTAACTACTGACATATTTGCCCCTTTCTAGAGCCTGTATAACAAGCGTAGCATTTGTATAACATAGGTCAAGTGTTTCAGCTAATAATCTTTTAGGGTGTGTCTAAGCGAAAGTCCATATTGTCTGTTTTAAAGGTATTTATCTCATTCTTTACATTCAGGCAGGTCTTGGCAGGCAGAGGATGGCATATAAGCACCACCCCCTAATTACACCCAGTGTAGGTATGTATAGGTATCGGATGCTGACCCTAAGGTCAGAAGAACGCCATATGTGATGATAGCTGGATATATCGGACATAGGTTCTCGGTTTTATGCCCACCATGATCACTCGCAGATTCACGTATATCTGCACGCCCACGTAGTCTAAATGAGTGAAACGTCACCCTCTAACGGTGATTAACTGGATGACTAGGCCAGCCAGAGATTTTAAAGAGCCTCTGTCGCTCTATTTAGTATTTGCCTCATCAACAGATACCATACGATTAACTATCCACGCAACTACCGACACAGTTACAGCGTTACCTAATTGTTTATATCTAGCTGAGTCGGACTGTCCAGCTGTCCACCCATCTGGAAATGCTTGCAGTCTTTCACACTCAGTCGGAGTAAGTCTACGCACTGTGCCTTTAGTAAATAGTGTCTGATCATTAGATGTAGCGATAGTTAAAGATAGATCCTCACTCATCAGTGGACCTTTTCCACCCCCGGGTTTCCCCTCACGATTTCTCATCAACACATTAGGCTGATTATCTGGCAAGAACACTGTGCCGTAATGGCTGGAGTCTGATGCAGCACTAGAAAGAGTTTGATTCTGATTAGATACAGTCTGATTATATGTATCGAACGCTATGGGCTGAGTCACTATTAAATCTCTTGCATCTTTGTAATCACGCTGTTTCATAGTAGAGGCAACACCAGTGTCAGCATAATCACCTATACCCTGCATAGTCGCAACTCTTGGCACATAAGCAACAGCCTGTGCTCCAGTCGCATCTAATGTATATGATGGCGCATCAGTAACGCCCACACCTAAACCATTTTGTTTCTTTTCTATATCACGACCATCTTGTATAGGTAACGCGAGCATCGGCACATTATTACCACCAGTACCCCAACGTGCTTTCATCGTAGGTGACTGATCATAAAATCTGACATCAGCATTTCTCGTAGCATCAAATAATTGTGCATCTACTGAGCTATTGCCATTAACGCTTGATGTAGATAATCTGGTAGAGTTTTGTTTCTTCTTTTTGCTCGGCTCAAGATGCCCTGTGCGGCTTTCTGGCTCAAATAATATTTTGACTGGACTTCTGTGTTCTCCAAGACTTGCGACAATAAAGACACGTCTGCGGCGCTGTGGCACTCCGAAGTGCTGAGAGTCCAGCACACGCCAGGCGATGCCATACCTGCGTTCAACCAACGCTTCGATGACGATACCCAGATCTCTTCCTGACTGCGATGACAAGAGTCCAGCGACATTTTCAATGATGAGATATCTCGGTTGTGTTTCATCGACCAGTCGTATGATTTCCCAGAAAAGTCCAGATCGGCTTCCAGCCAAACCCTTACGCAGTCCTGCAACGCTGAGGTCTTGGCATGGGAATCCAGCTGTGATGATTCCTCTATCGGGAATAAATCCTGTTGCTCTGAGTTGTTCACCTGTTACATCCTTAATATCGGTAAATAGTTTAGTTTCAGGGAAATGCTTAGATAACACATCCCTGCATTTATTGTCTATCTCTACAGATGCGCATACTTTTACACCTGCATTACTAAGTGCTAAATCAAAGCCACCTATACCTGCAAATAAACTGACAGCAGTTAGAATAAGAAATCGCCCTCTAATCTTTTCTTAGATATCTGCACATACTCAGGATTTAACTCGATACCTAAGTAATTTCTTTGTAATTGTTTTGATGCTACAGCTGTAGTACCAGCACCCATAAAGGGATCAAACACGACACCATCTACAGGACATCCAGCTAAGATACAGGGCGTAATCAAATCGACAGGGAATGTGGCGAAGTGTGCCTCTTTAAAAGGTTTAACACTAACTGACCAGACACTGCGTTTATTTCTTTTAGTGCCAGACCAGGGTGCATTACCTGACAAGATATCCTTAGGTGCTCCTCGTTCTGTAGCTGGTTTTCTCGCACTATTACCTGAGGTTTTATGTATGGCATCTTCTTGTATAGCCTCATGGTCAAAGTAATAACTTTTAGATTTAGACAGCATAAAGATGTATTCATGAGATTTTACGCATCTATCTCTAACTGGCTCAGGCATCGGGTTTGTTTTACTCCAGATAACATCCTGTCGCAAAATCCACCCATCATCTTTTAGTGCCAAAGCCAAACGCCAGGGCATACCATAGAGATTCTTATCTTTATCGTAAGAGTCACCCAGATTAACCCATAAAGTGCCATCGTCTTTTAGCACGCGCCTGCATTCGTTAAATAACTTAACTAATTTAGATATGTACTCATCAGGTGTAGACTCTAAGCCCAGCTGAGCATCATTACCGTAATCACGCAGACCATAATACGGTGGTGATGTAATAATCGTGTTCACATAACTATCTGAAATTGTTTTAATTAGCTGAGCATTGTCACCCACTAATATTTGATTCAGCATGCTATCCAGACGATTGCTTTATTACCATCGTTAGTTAATCGCTTCATACCTGAGTCAATAACCCAGCCATCTTTAACTAAACCACATCGACTACTAGATGCGGTCTGATGCTTCCAACCAGTAACTTCTTCTATTTCATGATCACACATACCTAACACACCAGACTCCTGTATTAGGTCATATATCTTTCTACGCTTAGTACCCGATTTAGGTATTAACTTCTGCGCAGATAAAATAGATGTCTGCTGATAATTAGTCAGCACCACATCTCTATCTATCGGTTCTCTCATATCTATCCCCTTTCTTGAGATGATATTTATCTCGCCAGATTTTCTTCCAGCGAAGCCATGTTGTAGCGATCAGTCAATGCCATTACGACAGCATTACGCTCCACATCAGTAAGATAATTCAAATCCTCGAGTTGCACATTAGCTGAGCCTGTCACCAAAAACCTAAGTATCTCGATAATAATCAACTGTGTAGGTGACCACTCCTGAGCATCTATGTACTCCCAGTTAATTTTCCCTAATTCAAAATCGCATTGTGCTAACGCTGGATGATCCCTAAGAAATGTGTAACGTGCTAGCAGTGCAGAAGAATGGTGTTTCATGGTTTTGCTCCAGTCATCATCTGGATTGCTAAGCGAATGACCTCAGATACTGTGCCGTTATGCTGTTTAGCCCACGCATGCACAGCTGTCATCTGTTCATCATTAAGTCGCAGAGCAATCATGTTTGTTTTTTCAGCCATTTATTCCTCTCATTTTCTTAATTAGTGTATGACATATCTAATAGGGTTGTAATACGCGACACGCGATTTAAGTAAAGGGCTGTGAAGAAAGGGTGACACAGCCCTAAACCCAGTCCCTCGCCAGAGCGACTGTCATCCACCTAGAGGGTGCTAGGTGAGGTCTTTAAGATTAGCGCGTACTTTCTGTGTACGTATTCTAGCCCAGGATAGATAGACCAGTAGATCATCTATTTCTTCCAGTGCCTCATCGAGTACCTGGTCGATAGACTTATCCTCTATCTTTTGCCTAGATCCTTTATCGTACTGTGCAGCGCCTACACCAATAATTCGGGACTCTAATGAGTTAATCATGTGACCTATGGCTTTTGCTAGCTGTTCTGATGTCATAAGACTGCTAGATCACTCCACTTCTTAGGATCATGATGCCCGATTAGCATAGTCAATGTGCCTGGTGAGGTGGACCACTGTGCTGTGGTATCGGAGTACCATTTGGACCCACCACTAGGTGAACCGTCTGTGTCCAAAGATGGGGCTTGGAAGTGTTGAACGCCACCATAATCTGTCATCTTTAGATGATGACGGTGAGCCGTTATCCATATCTCAGGTTCAGCTCCCACCTCTTTTAGCTGTTTCAGTGACTGACCTCGAAGCCAATCTATTTCTTTACCAACCATCTTGTGACCATGATGGAATGCGACATTTACCCCAGAGATTTCACTCTGCATTACCATCTGATCATGTGGGATATTCCACTCATCTATTAAGTCTGAGCCATCTAGCACACGCATAAGTGCATCAGCTAGAAATCCATCAGCTGAGTCAGAATCTGTAGTCATAGATTTATTACCTTTGCGCTGCCACTCACCATGATTACTGATACACGATGTGAAACTGGCATATTCAGCTAAAGGTGCGAGCGTTTGTACACCCTGAGTCCATAAATCAAGGGCTAGACGTAACTGATCACGAAGCCCCCCTTGAACGGAGAAGAGTTGAGATGCGTACATGCCATCGCAAGCCTCAATTGGATCCCCACAGTTCACGATGTGTATGCCCTCGATATTTCTGCCTAATTTTCTTAACTCTTTTACACGCTGCACAGTCTTATCAAATGATTCGAGTACACGTGCAGTTGTAGCCTCAACACCACCCGATGCTGACTTATATAATTGCCAGTCAGCCCAACAGACTAATAATGTGCTCGGCACGTCATCTACAGGTTTTGTAATCTTAGATGGTTTCCATTTGCGTACATGTTTTCTAATCTCATCTATATCCACAGTTGATATAGCTGTAGATAGTTTTCTTCTAAAGGTAGCCTTGTATGCGTAAAGCCAAACGATGTCACGATCTCCCGATTCGGTGCGTTTGCTTTGTTGCCACTTTGACATCTTCACCTGATCGCCTACAACCTCAAATACATCTGGGTCTAACCCGAAGCCTCTCAAGATAGGTGACCAGTCCTCAGCTATGGGACTATCAAGAACACCTGTGTAGAGTTCTCCACCATCTAAACTGATTTCAGCCCAGGGCTTTTGTTTATCTTTTAAGTTATCGGTGCTCGAGTTTTCTATGTCATCTATTAAGGACATATGCAGCCACCATGCGTTAATCTCCTACGATGGCGATATAAAGATGATGCAGAGATTTCGTATTTATGGTCTTTGAATACTCTGTATAGGAGTGATATTTGGTACTCAGGGTCATCTATAGCTGTAGCGACTTTAGTGCGCTCAGGTTCTTTTAATTTTGATAATAGGCGCTCCACTGCGCATATTTTATTGCGATAAGTTTTAGTGTTTTTTACTTTGTCTAAATCATCTAATAGACTCATATGATTATCGTATCGTATTCTTTTGCTTTTCATGATGTGACATCAAATAATCAACAGATTTAAGTAATGTTTCTATATCATCACCTAAGTTGCCTAGCCCCATGTTGCATCGACTACACAGCAGGCCTCGCACACACTTACCACAGGAGTTACGACCTGGACAGCATGAGTGATCATGGTCTACAGATAAACCACGACTGTCTTTATGCCCACAGATAGCACAATTACCATCTTGTGCTACGAGCATCTCATCGAACTGGACATCAGTTAAGTTGTATTTTTCTTTTAATCTCTGATACTTTTTGTACCCTTTATGAATACGATAATAAGTTGCTTTTTTTTCTCTGTTGATTTTGTACCAGGCACGTGCCTTACGACTGTCGCATAATCGGCAGATGCGCTGCATCCCATCAGGTCGGGATTTGTCGCGAGCATAATCGTGCGCAGGTTTCTCTGTCTCACATCTAGGACAGATTTTAACGATTAGTACCATCCTTTCCTGTCATGATGCCTTAACGCATTACACGCCCCAGCATCCTTAGGTCCAGATGAGTATCGCTGTTTAATATAAGCGAGTCCCCACTTAACCTGAGTGACAGGATTTGTCATCGCATCTAAACCAGCTGAATACATCTTTGATGCTGGTAATGCCTGAGGTATCCCGAATGCTCCAGAACTTCTGTTCTTAGCACGCCAGGGTTTCTCATGCGTTCTCCACGATGACTCCCGATCCCATAACTCATCCAGGCACTTCCATTGCTTAGATGAGAGCTGAGACTGGGCATACACCCGATAATGTGCCGTTTCAACACGCTTATCAGGGTCTTGCACAGGTGCCGTAACTGTTATTAGCAGATCTAGCAACTGGCTCCTTTGTTAGAAGTTAGGTGAGTTCCAAGGATCTGGTTTCTCACCTGTGGTGCCTCTTAGTTTCTCTCGAAACATAGAGTTTGATGCCTGACCTTGTGTGAGGTCATTTATCAAAAGTGATGCACTGGCTTTATTAGGGATACCAGTCACCTGGTCGCATCCCATCTCCTGCCATGCTAATTCTGTTGCATGCTTGATGTCTACCTGCATCTCCTCAGCGATATCTTTCAGTAATTTCTTTAGGTAACCGATTTGTTTATCTGATGCATCAGCTCTAGATGCAGGACCATTAGATATTTTCACTCCAGACCATGAGTACGGCTCAGTCGCTGGCACATCTGCCACACGCTCAGTCTTAGTCATCTCTTCCAAACTAGGTCGAGCACCCTTAGGCGCAAAATTTAAGTTGGCTAAACAACGCCCGATAGCTGAGGTTTCACAATTTTCTAGGGCTGACTGACGATTTACAGGATTAGATCCAACACGTTCCTCAGCGAAGCCTGTTGATGCTGGTCGTTCATCTGCTGCATCACGATACGCAAACGCTTTCACTATGAACATTTGGTCTGAATGTGCGACTAATTCAGTCACTATCCTGCCGTTTTTGAACTCACCATAAAATCTGTCTATTCTTTTCTCAACAGGTTCATAATTGCTTAAATCGAATGCCATCTATATATCATCTCCACACGTGCATAGGTAATGCTGACATGTCGTGCATCTCTGCGCCTCATTATCAGCCTGTATCTGTAACCACTTAATCTTGGCAGATAGGGCTAATTTGTCCCATATGCTCGGATCAGTAATCTTGGTCATATTTCACCTTTCTATAGTGATAATGACTTTATACAGACGGTCTGACAATAGTGGCTAATTACTAGATTTGATGGATTTCTCTAATGTGTCCACACGCTTATTTATAGTCTCTAATTTTGCCTCAACACGTTGGATGCCCAGGGCTATATCTGGAAGTGACCTACCACCATTACTACCAGGCTGGATAAGTTGTGTGTGCTCAGCTATAGATCTTTGAATAGGTTTTACCACCACATAACGATGTGTGGCTAATAACAAGGCACCAACAGCTGTAATAGCCATCGCTACCTGACCTGTCAGGAGTATGTAATCAATTAGAGTCATCGGACTCCCTAATCGGGAAAGATATGAGCCATACTACTAGACCGATGATGATTAGCCACCCTGTAACTATCTTTGCACTGCCATCGAGTGTGAAATAGGCAATTAAAAGGCCAACATATGTCCAAACATCACCAGTCATACCAATAAAGTATTTTTTTAACCAAATCATTTGTTTCTCCTACTCATAGCGCCTACGGCAGATATTTGTGCTATCTGTTGCACTAAGACTGCTGCGATAACCACGCCCTGTGACTCTTCGCGTTGCTCAGGTGTCATATCCGATCCCACATTTAATATCGCTTCAGTTGCTGCAAAGACTTCGGCAATGCCAGGTATCTCAGCCAGCGCAGTGGGTATCTCTAATTCTAGAGTATTTTCAGCTATGTATTCCTGAATTATTTGTTCTTGCATTTGTTCCTCTAATTCCTCTACACTTAACTCAGGTTCGATAATAGGAGTTTCAGATGGCTCTAGTTCAACTACTGGCTCAACTATCTCTAATTCTGGCTCTACTATCGGTGGCAGGCTTGGGGCTGGTACTACGATTTCAGGTTCCTGAGTTGAAGTCGGTGCGTTATCTGAGTTATCTATTACTGGTTCTGGGGTTGCTTCAGGCGTTAATTCTGGTGTCGGGGTTGGTGTAGGTGTCTGGGTTTCTGTTTCTGTTGGTGACGGTGTTGGCTCTGGTGTGGGTGTTTCACTCGGAGTAATAGTTGGTGACGGTGATGTTAATACAGCACCAGACCATGTAAGTGTGTAACTACCTGTCGGTGTTTGATTACCATTAGTGACAGCCCACGCATATGATGTGGCTCTAATAAAATATGTACCAGCATCTAATGGTAAAGATAATAATGAGGCCAGATAATTTGTAGCTGAGTGCGCACCATCATCGTTAGCGCCTAATTTAAGTGTGTCTTGCCATAACTCCACCCACGAATCTATAAATCCAGAAGTTTGTGGAGTACCAGTAGTAGTCTGCACTGTTACAGTGCTAGGAGTTTCTACATTTATAGGCACATCTACATACGGCTGCTCAGGTGATAACTCTATGAGCACATCATCAGCGAATGCACTAGATGACATCATGACAGCTAGTAGTGCTAATGGTAGTAATAGTCGCAGGCGTAACCTACGAATCTTATCTCGCTAAGATCTCGGCTGGGTCACAGTCAGCACCAGCTGACCATCTAATGTTGTCGCGCATCTCGAAGTGTAGGTGTGGACCTGATGAGTTACCAGTGTTACCTGACTCAGCTATGTGTTGGCCTTTTACTACAGCATCACCTGGTTTAACTAATGACTTTGTAAGATGTGCGTAGATAACCCATCTTTTTTGATCATTAACGGTAACCTGTTGAACGATTTGTGTGCCATAGGATTTACCCCAGTTTGCGTTAGCGATTACACCATCATCGACTGCGAGAATATCTGTGCCTGATGGCACTGCGAAGTCCACACCAGTGTGATAGCCACGACTCCACATCTTGCCTAACTTCTTATATTTTGTGGTTATCTTGCCATCTTTAATGGGTAACGCCATTATTTAGTTTCATCTTTCTTATTAGCACGTTTAAATATTGCATCGACTTCAGCCTGTGTAAGTTTTCCATCATCCAAGAACGCTTTGGCCAAATCTGTGATCACACGTGAAACTGCAAGCCCCCCAGCAATAGCAGCCGAGTTTATAGGTGCGACTCCAGCGAATGCGCCAACACCGATGGCTGGAAGTGCTGTGGCTAGAAATAGAGCAAATGCTCTCATTACAACATCTTTAATAATTGTGATACTCATGAAGTCTCCTCAGTACGATTACCTAATTCTACCCCAGGAGTCTGTAATGCATTTACCACTTGTTTAGCGACAGGTGATGCTAACTCTGCATATATCGCTGTCGTGGCTGGTGAAGCGTGGCGCATAAGTTTAGATACAGCTAATAAGTCACCACCAGAAACGGAGTAGCAGTTAGTAGCAAAATAGTGACGACCCGAATGCAGTTTCTTATTTATACCTAATCGTCTTAACTCTTTACATGCATAAGTTGATAAAGTGTGTGGTTTAACTGTTGGCCATAATCTGCCCAGAGTCTTATATGACTTAATCATTTCCACGACAACTGGGTGCGCTGGTAATGCTAGATCTGTGCCACCTTTGCCATGAGGGATACGTATCATGTATCCATCCTGATGCTCCTCTAAGTCAGCACCACAGGTCAAAGATATTTCTGCTGCTCTGAACCCTGCAAAACATGACAGGATAAACCAGTCACGCATAGGGCTGTCAGCTGATTCCATAATCGTGGCCACCTCACCAGCTGTAAATGGTCTAGGCATCGATTTAGGTTTCCTAATGCGTACCAGTTTCTCAGCAGGGTTATGATCCTCAGGTACTAACTGCAGATGTATTAGATGCCTGTAGATCATCTTGTAACGGTTACTATTCGTCTTTCTGGTGGCCTGAGCAGGCGATAGCATAATTACCTGCTCAAGGTCATCAGTGGTAGCGAACTGTGGATGCACACGCTTAGCGAGCCTGTTTATTAGATGCTTATCAGTCAGCCATAACTGTCTCTTATGACCTAATACCTGAAAGCGCCTATGGTATGCCTCTAATATCTGTTCAACTGTGTACCAGGGCTCACCTGTTACTACGGTGTCGGTTTGGATATTGCCACCAGTCTCTTTAGTTTCTTATTTAATTTAGACATTTCACCTTTAAGTCTTTTAATTTCAGCTCTAATCTCTTTCTTTGTGACAGGCTCAGACTTAACCTCAGGCACATACTGGATCACAGTATTAGTGCCACCACTAACTGTTACCACTCTTTCTATAATCTGTGGTGCAGGTGTAACGGTGACTGTAGGTGTAGGAGTTGGTGCTGGAGTATAGGTGCCGTTTAGCCAGGCAGTCCAGTCATCTCCACCAGCCATCTGTAATGACCATGCTTGTGATGTCCAGCATGTAGTGATGTATCCACCACCCATAACACCCTCACCAGTCTTTATCGGGTACTGCGCTGGACATGTGATATCACGTGTCTCACGATAACTACCTGGAAATGGTTCTGTAAATGCTAATGATGGTGATGCGATAAGTGCGCAGAGTGTTGTAGCTGTTAATACTTTGTATTTCATTTCATACCTGCACATATCTGCGCAGTGTAATAGTTAGTACAGATAATACTGCAGAATTACAGTATTGAGTTAATTTCTTCTTCTGTTAGTCCAGCGATCTCAGCTAATTTGTTAATCGCATTAGCACGCGCAGTTCTCTTTGCTTCATACTCGGCTTCAAGTAGTAATGCTTCTTGAACGCGTGCATCTCTATCAGCAATAAATTCGGCTTTTGCTTCTCCAGTTAATTCGACAACCATATCGTCATTGCCGATAAATATTTGTTCTTCTTTTTTATTGGTTGTAGCCATAAACCCTCACATATCCAGTTATATTTCCAGCAGCAGGTAACAAAGTAAAACCAGTATAAGAAGTTGTGACAGTTGTTAAGCCAGAAAATGCTTGCCAATAACCATTATTTCTTGAACCACCTTGATTGAAAATTTGGTCATATATTAAACCTGTTTGTTCGGTTGCAAAAGGGTCAAAAATTTGAATACTTGCATATCCAGGGTTTCCATCAACATCTAAAACGTTAAAACCAGCAGCAGTTGTTGGTGTTGCGTTTTCAGCACCAGGAGTAGCAGCACCAGTAAATTGAGTATAAGAACCACCATACATATAACTTGATGAAGTTAAATCTGAACCACTAACTCTCATTCTTAAAGATAATTGCGTTGCAGAAGAACAAGATGCTTTAACTAAAATTTGATAATTTGTATAAGTTGCACTAAAAACATCATTGATTGATTGACTGGCTACTGCACTAAAAGCAACGGTTGACAACAACGTCAAACCTTGAGCTGATGAGGCAACAGTTGGAAAGAAGATTGCAACACCAGTAGAAGTGAAATAAAGAGTTCCACCAGCGTTTTGTGCTAATGCTAGAGATCCTGAGGTTGAAACTGTCGCAGTACCAGCTGTAATAGTGCAAACACCTGCACCGATGTTATGAATCCAAAGTGTGTCACCAGCAGCGAATAGGCTGGTATTTACAGTGATAGTTGTAGCTGTGGCTTTATTCATTACCACGCGAGTGCCTTTATCGGCCGCAGTTAATACATAGGAATCAGTTTTGGTTGAAACAGTTTGATTGTAATCATTAGCCTGTAGATTATTAACTTGTGTAGCAGTTAATACCTGACCTGCTGTAAATGTCTGTAATGCCATGCTGCTCCTTAAAAACCTAGATATGCATCATCTAGTAGACCGAATACGCTGTCATCTAATATCAGACTTGCAAAGTCTAATGTTTCAAAGCCATATGTGATTCGATGTGACATAGGTCGTATGTCATGATCTATAGCGATAATACTAGCGTATTTGTCTATCTGTGTCCCAGTTTGATTAGGCGTAAACCTAATGCGTGCTATATCACCTATTTCTAGCCCAAGCACAGATGACTGATTTGCATTAGATAAATCCTCGAGTGCCACAGTCAGACGATCAAACCTGTATTCAGGTTCAGAATATTTACTTAATAGAAAACTGGCTAGAGATGATGCATCAGCATCAGTGTCCATTAAAAGACCCTCTTGCACTAATGCCACGACACCATACTGGTTCTGGCTATCTGAATCAGATGCTGTAGCTGTACCACCGTTATTACGTTCTATCTGCACGAAGTTGTATAACAACTCAGAGCCATAAACGATTTCTACTCCGACAAATGGGATACCTGTGCCAGTATCTGAGAAAGTAACTAGGCCTGTAGATGTTGGTGCATCAGTACGATCTCTAAATGTTACGTACCCATCTGCACCCATAAATAATTTACCTGGCTCAGAATAATTAACTAACTGCAAATATTCCAAAGCATTAGTTCCATCAGCTACGACATCTGCCTGTAATGTGGTCGCTCCTGCATCTAAGTCTCTTAGAGATGCTGGCCAGTCCACAGATGCACGATCTAGCACAGCACCGATTCGTGCTCCAGACGTTTGTGAAACAGCCGTATGTGCTGTCAATACTTGTTGCGCTAGATATGTGAAACCATCAGATACGACAGCACCAGCAGTCGAATACCCTGAAATGTCATAGTTAAGGTTCCAGTCATCCACAGATCCATAAAAGACAGCTGAGCCTGAGGTAGTAATTCTGACAGTACGTCTAGGGACAATTTGCCCATAGTAGGGACTAGAAGCATTAAGAGGATCAAACGCACGATCCTGATTTATGAATAAGATATTAGAGTTACCTGCTGTGAACTTATCTAACTGCCTGGACTTACCACGATTAACACTGACATTTAGTACTTTTGATGAGACATCATAAAATAAGGTGCCACCTAATGTGTAGGTCGGGTTATCTAACACACCCTGAACAGCATCATCTAATATAAAGAACGGTCCACCTAGAGCTGATAAATCAAATCCGATTTCGACTTTAGTAGCTGGTGCTGGCATTAGGCACTCGCAAAGACTGGACCTGAGGTTTTTTCAAATTTCTTAATAGCATCCACGATAACTCTGCCGACTGCTGCACCATCAGTTCCTACACCAGCGTTCACAGTGATATTAAATGTGTTACCTATCGCTCCACCTGCTTTATTTAGAGGGATGATCGCTTCAGGTCCTGCTTCACCAACAAGTCCCATCATAGGTTGGGTGACTATCCCACCCTGGGCAAACTTAGTAATTCCATAGGCTTGTGCTAATGCTGTGTAAGATCTAGCAGCAGCATCAGATCTGCCACCTAACTGTGCAGCGATTTTTGAAACTGCGCTGGTGGTTAATTTAGATGTGTCAATTTTTGGTCTAGGTCCAGGTGTGTCACCTTTACCTGATGGGGCGATATCGGTGGCAGATGGTGTAGTGCCTGTGACATCTGTCAATGCTTTATATGCTGCTCGCGCTGCTGTTAATTGTGACAGGATGCCATTAACTAATGCTTGTGCGCTATCCACACCAGCCTGATAGAAGTTCTGTGCTCCCTGCATACCCACTTCATCAGCTACGACTGCGATGGAATCCACTAATGTATTTATTTGCTCAACAACTGTGGTACCACCAGTAATAATCTGGTCAGCTATAAGAGTGCCAGACTCATATCCTGCATCTAATACCTGTCTAATACCACGCTCAGATAAACCTATCTGTATTAACTGTTTAATTTTGTCTGCGAATGTTCGTGCTGCAGTGGCCTGACCTACTAGACCCTGTATGAAGTTACCTGTCTCTAAGGCTTTACCAAAATCGACCACGTCAGTTACTGATCCCGAGATACTGTCCTTGAGGTTATCAAACTTACCTTTTACATCATCTAATTGTTGCTCAGCACTTTGCAATGATTTCTCTAAGTTATCAACTATTGCTTTTGCAGCATCCTCGGCTGCTTTCTTCTGCGCTTCCATAGCCTTAGTTAATTTGTCTGCCTGCTTTGTAGCCTTAGCCGTAGCGATGTCATAATCATCTATAGCTGGGGTTAATGATCCCACAGCACTGGTCACAGCACCGATAGCATCTACGTTATAGTCCAGCGCATCTCTGGTCTTTCTGTTTGCTGCTGCGAACGCATCTATAGCAGCATTAGCATTATCGAAGGGTTTAGTGAAATCGACCTGTGCTAATGCCTGTGCATCTTTTTTAAAGACTCGTATAGCTGGTAGAAGATATGTGTTATAGCCTTTAACGAACTCATTTACTAACTTAGTTAGCACATCAGCAGCAGCATTAGCCATATAAACAAACACCTGAGCGATTGCTGCAGCAATATTTATTACTGTCAGTTTTAGATATTCAAATCTTTGGATAGCCAGTGCGATGAGCACAATAGCAGCGCCTATGCCGACAACAATCCATGTGAAAGGATTTAGTGCTAGAGCGATATTAAGTCCAATAACAGCAACTGTAGTTGCTGCTATGACAGTGGCCAAAGTTACAAAGATATCTGAATTATCTTGTATAAACTTAAACACCTTCTCGACCACAGGTGCTAGACGTTCAAATGCTGGTAGTAACGCATTACCTAATGCCTCTTGTGCCTCACCGAATGCTATTTTCATCTTTTCAGTTGCAGTCGCTGTTGCTGCTGCTGTCCCACCGACCTGAGTCTCAATGGCCTTAAGAATTACATCTTGTGCCTCGAGTACCTTACCTGACTCGACTAGGGTTTTAATCTTTTCTTTCTCGGCCTCAGTAAATGTGACACCTGATCTGGCCAATGCTGTGATTCCCTTAATAGGATCCTGTAATGCTTTACCTAACTGTGTAGCTGACTGTTCAGCCTCGCCGAAGCCTGCAGCAGCCAAATCGAATGCAGCCTTTGTGGCTCTATCAAAAGCACCACCAGCTGTATTAACTGTTGCAGTGAGATTCTTAAATGTTGCTAATTTTGCCTGGACTAACTTAATTGACTCATCTTCTTTAGCGATTTGTCTAGATAAAGCATCGGCATAATTTAGGACACGATCTGTGGCCTGACCGTAGCCCATCTGTTTTAAGACATTTGAAAGTCTTTTATTTGCTACCTGAGCCTCTTCGGCTGCTCTGATAGATGTGAGTGCGCCAGCTGTAATCGCTGCGAATGCTGCTGCTGCTGGGACTGCTAGACCTTTAATGCCAGCCTTGAACTTACCGAAGCCTGTTTCAGCACGCTTAATATCAGATAGTGCTTTATTTAACCCAGTAGGGTTCCACTGAGACAGAATCGGAATAATAATGGCCATAGTGACACCTATCCTATTCGATTAGTTAGGTTTGGAATAGCGCTCAGACTCAGCTAAGCGCACATTCGTCATAGCTGAATATTTAGTCACAGAACGCTTTAGACCCTCAGTAACTTCATCTACATACTGCTCAGCCACTGGCCATATGAATCGGGATGGCCTCGTACCAAATCTAAAATTTAAGAACTCGATAAGTGCTCCACCTGAAGCCTGGTTACCACTAGGATTTTTACGCCCAGCCATATCTGCTATCTCAATCGCAGCAGATGTAGTGCGTACACTCGCTAATGTAGATAGACCTTTACGCTTACGCGCTGAAACTCTTGCATTAACTCTGATAGATCTAAGTGATGGACCTAATCTGCCACGACTGAATCCTGATGGTAGATTACCTACGACATCACCTCGAATGTGACCTTTAATAGCCTCAGTCATAGGTCTGATAGTGCTAATCATGTCTCTGCGTGCTTGTTTATATAATTCTGGCTCAGTTTGTTTTAACTCAGCTAATAATTCTTGTACCCCAATGATAATCGGTACGTCAATTTTTATTCCACTTGTATCTTTTTTGTTTAAAACCGATGCGCCTGTAATTTTATTTACATACATGCTCTATCTTTTCTGTTTATTAGCCTCTGATGCACGCCAACGCAGATACATGGACATCGTATAAAGCATACGGTCAGTTTCTTGTAATAACAATGACGGTGCTATACCTGTTTCTACAGCCAGGTATGCAATCATCCAGTGCTCGCTCGAATCACCGAGCGGCTTTATTTTGGGTCGATCTCGCTAGCTGTTACACCCTCGATATCGTCTAGCCAGTTATCAAAATCTTTCTTAGTAGAACCAGTACGAGATTCTGAGTGCCAGGCTAACCAGAATAAATCTGTCAGTCGCATTTCTTTCTCAAGAGCAACGACTGACCGATTATATTTGTCCTCAAAAGCAACTAGGTCTTTAGCAGAGCAGGTAATCTCTTTAGGATCACCATTTATATATTCAACGCGCAGATTGATTCTCATGTTTAGACAGTTCCTCTTGTTACTGTTCCAGTGACAGGCCATGTCACAGAAAATGTTGCTAGATCCCCAACGCTTGAAGCGAATGGAGAGTATTGGGTAACTAAACATTCACTTGTGTACTTAGGGTTGGTAGCTGTTACTGCTGTGCCATTAGGAATAATCACAACTGTTGCGATTGAACCTACAAGGCCGTTTAATGTTGCGTCTACTGATGCTGATGCAAAGTCTTGCATGAAGTTCAGTGTGACCGATGCTGACTTTAATCCACCAACACGTGTTCGATATGTTCCACCAAACGCTGTGGTTTCTAAGTCGTCAGCCTCTATTGTTAGTTCTACGCTGTTAAGCGAAGAACCGAATTGTGTACCGTTTATGCTAACTGCATAATCAGTCGCTGCAAATTTTGCCATTTTATTGCTCCTAGTCTGCGTAGCAGAGGACTTGAAACTCTGCTGATAGATATACTACCTCACCTACGGTTATCTGGCCGTAGTTTGTCATCTCTGTCACTCGCAAATCAAAGGCGTTACCACCTAAGGTTCTGTCACTTTGCACTGCGAGTTTTATGCTAGATGCTCCTGTACTTGAACAGTATGCATCCAGATTATTTTGTGCTGATCGTTCATCAGCTCTACCTACGATGACCATCACATTAAAGGAATACGTTTGCATGCCTTTTCTAAATGCATCATCGAATGTAACGGTTCTTGGTATCACGATTGCCACAGGTGGGTTTGGATTGTCAGGCATAGTAGATGCAGTTCTAAGACCTGAAATAGTAGCCAGGTTAGTGGCTATCTGAGTTCTCAGTGTGGTGATGGATGCCATTAGGCGATTATCCTCATACGTCTGTACGCTGCCACTAACTGTTGTACATCAGGATCAAGGCTGGAAGAAACGCGCATAACGCCTAAATCTCCAAAACCTGCAACGCCTAAAGGAGAATCAAGTCTCTTAAATATGCGTGATGCCTGAATAATGCATGCTTGTTTAATAGCGATAGGTACAGCTGGCCATCCAAAGACGGCAGTCAGTTTCACTAATGCTTCGCCACCAGAGATAGGCCAAAGGTAATCGCCCACTGCTCTGATACGTGTGAACGGCCAAACCTGACCGTCAAGGACACCGTTTAATGGTTCCAGCTGATAATCAGTGGTAGCCCAGGTGGTATCAAATACTGCATCAGCATCCATCGCTGTAATTAAAGTGATGGTAGCTGAGGATATATCATCTATCTCGCACACGAAGTCATCTTCGGCTGCATAATATCTAGTAGCTGTTCCAGAGGAATAAAATTGTCTATTTGCGTAGCCGTCTATTAGTCGTGATGCTGACTCGACAGCCATCTCGAGTAAAGAATCATCTACTGAGTCTGTTATACGCAGGGCTGATTTAACCTCGGCCAGTGTTGCGTATCCATTTGTAATCGCCATTTGAAACTCCTATATCTGAGTCATAGTCTATCGGTAAAATCTTCTGCAGTCATAACTCCACGATCTAGTGGTTTTGACCCCAATCGCCCTTGTATTTGATGAGGTAATCGTTTTCTAGTATCAGGTTTTCTCGACCATGTCTCAGGCACTTTCCTGATGCATTTTGATCTTTTAAGTCTGGAAACAGAACTGTTACAGAATCACATGCTGCAACATATTGAGATGTCCACTCATATTCGTAACGAATAGACTCCTGTTTAGTTTTTGGCAATGGAACACCCACACTTAGCAGGGCAGATCTTTCATATATCCCCATGTAACACCCATACCAAGATGGATCTTGATTAAGTGAAACCGACCCATCTACTGAGAAAAGCAAATCAAAGAATGAATCATCTTTTATTACCACAGAATCTTGCAGTATAAGAAATCTATCGAAACCAGTATTTTTTGACATCCAGTCAATTTTGCCCAGCTCAAAGGTAAAATCTGATATGACAATAACCTCACGATTTATGGAAGTTAAACAATCTGATAACCACATCTCGCGCCCGGGGGTGGTGCATACAACTATGGGTATCATATTCTGGTTTTAATTTGTGTGGTAGAGATACCTTTTGTGTATGGTATATAAATTAAACTTATGTTTCTTTCATCTAACCAGTCTTGATGGAACTGCATTTGTGCATAGTAATCTTTCCTAGCCCAATCTGATCCGATAGCAATGACATCTGGCTTACACTTATCTATCGTTGGCTTAGAGTCAGCTCCACCACTGTTCGGTATAACGGCAGTAACATATCTACAGGCTTCTAAGACATCACATCGCTCCTGATAATTCAGGATTGGTTGTTTATTCTTATACTGATAAATAAACTCGTCAGTATTCAGAGCCACAGTCACAGTGCCTTTGACACCAGCTATCTCATGGCATCTTCTCAGAAAGTTAATGTGACCTGAGTGTAATAAATCAAAAGTACCACCAGTATAAACACTTAAAGCCATTTAGTCCCAGGCATTACGTCTCCTACGTCTAATAGTCCATCTGCCCTCTGATAGATCTCCTCGTTGCTCTTTATCGTGATAATACTCTGCGTTGTTTGGAAATGTCTCAGCGTTACATGCTGTGTAACCTGCGTGCAGTGTGGATGAGTTATCGTGTGCTACAGGTATGAATGAGCGATTCGTCTTGATGTTTGCATAGTTACATCGGCGCTGATAGTCGTTATCTTCAAAATATGCAGGATGCAACGCCTCATCGAATAATCCTATTTTATCTACGACCTGCCAGCCGATTGTGAACACGCACCAGGGCTGAGGTGAACCTGATAGTACTAATGAGTCTGTTGTAGCTGTTTCTGCAAATAATTTAAGTGACTCACCTGACCACTCAATATCAAAATTGCATACCATCCAGTAATCAGCATATGGAAATGCTTTGATGCCTAGATTCCACGATGTTGATACACCTAGATTATGGGGAAATGTCCAGTGATGTACTTTACTAATCCACTGATTCCATACAGGTTTATAGTTATTAGACCCACCATTATCTATAATCACTAAATCTTTAACTGGATAATTTACGGATGCAATCATGCGATCTAGTAAGTCATGTCGGGCTAGTACTGGGACTATGAGTACAGGGATCATATTTTGCTTTCTGAGGCCTCTGCTGGTACTCCTGGGCTTTCAATCGACACTGCCTTAACCCCATCCTTCAAAACTGGTGCAGGTTTGCCATAAAGGGTGTTTAGAGCCTTAGTCCAGTACTTGTCAAAGACTGCATCAGCCTCATACTGGGCTGCAAAATCTATCGCCTTAATAGACCTATCATCTGCTTTAATGTAGGCCTCATCTAGAGCTGACACTATTTCAGGTATAGATGGGACATGGAAGAAAGACTTTTGTGGCGCATCCCATAATGGTTGTCCACCTATCAGCCAGCCATCTCCACACAACTCTGTAGATGCTGCAAAGTCAGACACAATAACTCTTGTACCACACGCTAAAGCCTCAATAGTTGGTATTCCAAAACCCTCACCATATGACGTGGCAAGCAGAACATCCATACCAGTATAGATAGCAGCCATCTCACTAGATGGAATACCAGTCCTCAGCATGTATGGATCTACAAACCTATATTGGTCTTTCTTAAGTCCTACAGATTGTATTAAGTCAAGCATTTTGATTCCACCTAAACTGCCTAATGCATCAGTGTGTAGATAGAGGACTGCATCTGGGTGCTTTTGTGCAAACATAGAAAATGCCAAAATATTCTCACCGAACGCTTTACGGCATGGGTACACACCTTTATTAGCAGCATTCATACCCACCACGAATGCATCTTCTGGTACACGCATCATCTCGCGAGCAGTAATCTGCTCATCATCTCTAATAATAAAATCAGTTGGTTCGTACACACGTTCGATAGCATGTGGCACATACTCAGATGGAATACCCACATTCTCAAGCATCGCCTTGCCATACATGCTCATAGCGATAGGTGTCACGAAGTCTTGTCTTACCCATGCAGCGACATCTGGTGGTGCTGGCATGTGATCTATCGGTGTCCAGGCACCTATGCGCCAGTCAGAATATCTAGGTCCTTTGAATATCCACTGGTCGAATAGGGTGATCATGGCGTGCTCAGCTGTAGGGTCATGTCGATACCAGTCATACATGTGTGCAGGAATTACATCGTTGCTCCACTGATCATGTCCACGTGGATAAACTGGCACGTCACCATAGGGTGTAGGCCATGTAGATGCTGCCGCTTCTAAACCATAATTAGCAGCAATAGCGATATCGTATCCAGCCTTTTTAAATCGTGGTACTGCCT
>Ga0247723_1000557_pt1 | contig 25351 bp, 28 predicted proteins | sample MSEWelMarce5H_FC_FD_189079 | JGI IMG/M metagenome (GOLD analysis project Ga0247723, IMG submission 189079) | Subsurface sediment microbial communities from gas well in West Virginia, United States - MSEEL Well Study Marcellus 5H_FC | ecosystem: Environmental > Terrestrial > Deep subsurface >... | reverse complement strand
TGCTAATTGTAAATATTTGTCGGATACAGGGAAAGTATATAATACAGGTACTTTTGTTAATTGTCGTGCAAATGGAACACCAGTAGCATTGGTTCCTTTTTTAGGTAGTACGGTATTGTTTCAGAATAATTCCATTTATACAGGAAATGGCACAGGTGGTTCCGCAGCTATTGAATCTGCAATGAACGCTAGTAATTGTAATGGTACAGAAACATATACATATAAGAATAATATCTATAGGTCACATGATGCTCTTTGGACGTTATATTATAATGGTTTAACAGGTGCTTGCGCTACAGCTTGGAATAATGCTTCGACTTCATATTCTGAAATATATAATTTTCAAGGTGCTCCTTGTCCTGCTGGTACAGGTAATTTATGCGCTTCAAATCCTCTATGGGCTAATTCCTTTAGTGCTACTGCTGATAGTAATGTTGCTAATGTTTATTTAACCTCTAGTTCTCCTGGTAAAGGTACAGGTGGATCAGGATTTACATATTGGAACACATCAACGGACTATAATAGTTTTCCACAAAACTCGCCTGTTGATATGGGAGCATTACAATACGGTTCAACCCCAGCATCATCAAGCACAGCAACAAAATCAATTACAGGGAAATATAAGATAACTGGAAGTTATAAATTTTCTTTATAGGAGCAATATGGCAATCACAGCAACAATCCAAACAATAAGCAGAATAGGCGCATCGGATAGAGTAGCAATAAGTGTCACGTTTAGTGACAACTCATTTAAAGAATTCCAGTTTGATTTACCGTTAGACAAGCCAACAGCACGTGCTGCGATACAAGCGGAAGTGGATAGGTTAAAGACGATTGATGCACAGGTGAGTACACTACAATCATTGATAGGAACGGTGGTGAGCTAATGAGCGTCATAGTCTCCAACGGTAATGTCAATCTAAGTACGGCTAATGGGTTTTATAGGGCTGAGGCGTATAATTTAACCTCTCTGAGTACTACGCAGGTAGTATTTACAAGAACAATATCTGTTACTTTTGCTAATGCTGGGAATTGTCAGGGATTGATTTTAAGTCTAGGGACATCTTCATTCTCTGCATTTAGTACGTTTAAAGATGCTGTTGTTACACTTCAAGAAAATGTAGCGTCTGTTTGGACGGATAGAGCTACTGTTACTTTAACAGCCGCACAAATATCTAATAGTTCTTCATCTATTCCTTATGGTACTTCTTGGATAGTCCCGTTTACAGGTGGTACTTTCCCTTATGCGGTAACAACGGCTGCTAGTACGTGGAGATTTAATTTAACTTTAGGAGCTGGAACCAATAGCTGGGTATTAGCCACATCGGATGCAACTAACCCATTCTATGTAACATGGTGTGATAACGCCGTGACGTTTGCAGATAATGATTCTGTTGTATGCAAAGATGTTGTTACAGTAGACCAGACAGCTACATTCAGAGGGGTATTAGGTACGGGTACAGCCGTTGATGCTGCCGCTTTGATTATTTGTAAGTCTACAACCCCTACGCCTGCGAGTGTGTCTAATCTTGTATGGTCTAATCCTCCAGCATCCGCTTATACACTATCCATAGATGGATACGCAATCATTAGTGGGCATGGAGGGTTCCGTGTTGGGACATCCGCAGCACCTATACCATTAGCTCAAGCTGCTACGGTTAGCTTTATAAGCCCTACAGTAGGAACAACAACAGGGTTTAAATATACGGCTATTTCTAATATTAATGCGTATAAGACAAGTCTATTCATGTACGGGGCTGTTCACAGCTATAACATGACACGTAGTTTATACGATGTTGCTATTGGTGGAACAGCAACGATGACAATCGCTTCACCTTGTGTTGTAACTAAAGCAGGTCATTTATTTGCGGCTTCTACACCAGTTCCCGTACAGTTTACGACAACAGGTGCATTGCCTACAGGTGTTACAGCAAGCACAACTTACTATGCTCTGTATGTTAGCTCATCTACGTTTAATTTATATGACACTTACGCTAATGCCTTAGCTGGTGGTGCAACTGGCCGTGTTGATACAAGTGGTTCTCAGTCTGGTACACATACATTAAACAGTGTGTTAATAACTACCGATACAACAGGATGGACAGTTGGGGATGGGATAGTAGTTTGTAAGCAAAACGTAAAAGGTTCAGGAACATATGACATTACAAATACAATCGCTACTATTTCAGGGACAACAATAACATTTACAACGAATTTAGCTACCTATGTTAGGAAAGCTGGAGGGCCTGTATTTAATTTAAATACGTATGCTGTAAAAATGTTAGGGTATGGGACAGTGGTTAATGTTGGTAATCGTTTTCATACACCTAATAATTTTGTGCTTAGTGGTGTTTTAATAAAAAATTGTTTATTTACAATGGCAGCGGCTGGTACTGCATGGTTAACAGATTCAGGTAATCAAAGTCAGTTAGTTATTGAGAATTGTTTAGCGTATAGCAGTACCGCTACAACAGGTATTTTTATTAATTCACTTACTCCTCCTGTTGGTAATGCTTTGATTAATAAAGTATATTGTATTGGTATGGTAGTATCAGGAGTAACATCTCATTCAGTTTCGGGATGGGCAGGGTTTGGTCAAGCAGGGGGTTCACTTACAATAACTAATTGCATTCAGCAAAGCTCAAGCACTTCTATGTGGTATGCGAATGGTGTAAATACTACATTTACAGGTAATGAAGCATATAACCATGCAGGTAATGGGGTATCGCAAGCTGCTATATCTTATGGAGCGTCAGCCCCTGGTCTTATTAATGCGACAGTACAAAATAACATTGTCTATGGTACTAACTCTAATGCTATAAATTTATTTAACTTTATACCAGCGACGTGGAGTGGTGATAAATACAATAATAGTACCGCTGTTCTTAGAGCCTTTGGGTATGTCTCTGCGATATTAACAAACGGTATATTTGGGAATGAGTCAGCTAATACAGCGGACTTGGACTTCCTCTCTGACATTTTAGTAGATATAGAAATAGCATCCCCTACAGGTACATTAACAGTTACGACGACAAATCTTCCTTTGTCTGTTGTTGGAACACATGCACGTATATCCGATTCTAATGACACAGCCAATGTTGATTTAGGCTATTTAAAGTACGGCTATTACGTCCGTACGGGTACAGGATTATCTGATACAACAGCACGCACGGCTGGTGGTTATGCTTTACGCTTACAGCCTACAGATGGAAGCAACACATTAAACTGGCCTAACTTAGTTAAAGCCAGAACCATCCCAACAGGCAACATCCAAAACTTAACCATGACCATCACCTGTTGGGTGTATATCAACAACACTGCATACGATGCTGGTACATATCAATTGCCGAGGTTAAATGTCAAATATGATAACACGACGACGACCTATACAGAAGCGACGGCGACGTTTGGTTCATGGCAACAACTCGCAGTTACGTTTACACCGACGACAACATACGGTCAGATTGAAGTCTGGGTATCAGGGGCTACAGATGCCACTGGCTCTAACGCATATTTTTATATTGATGATTTTAATGTTGCATATCCTGCTGGCGTTAGCATTAATCTCGGGTCTTTAGACTTGTGGGCTAATGCTACTCCTATTTGGCCTCCGATTGCTAACAACCCTTCATTGGGTGGGGTGTGGGATGAAGCAACAACAGCACATACAGTTTCAGGTAGTTTCGGAGCAAAGGTAAAGAAGGCTTTAGAGCTTGGACAATTTATTGCATTAAAATAAGGAGGCGTTGTGGGTGATGGATTAACGCTGGAAAAGTTAAAGATAGATGAGCGACTAAGAGCAGTGGAGGCGCACATGGCAGAGGCTAAACCTTTTCGTGATAATCTTACTGCTTCCATTGAAAGATTAGAAAAGACAGTAGCAAGTATAAACTCTAAAATAGAACCTATTGAAGATTTAAAGAAGGCGGAAGAATCTCGTCGACGTTCTCAAGAAGTAATGATGAAGTCAGCAGTTGGGGTAATTACATTAGCCATAGGAACTGCAGTGTTGTGGGTATGTAAAGTAATAATAACAGCATTTAAAAATCTATAAGGGGGGATAACATGGTTGATTTCGTAAATAGTTTCGCAGTTCAACATGCTTGGGTTGGTGTAGTTATTGGTTGCTTATGGGGAGTAGATCAGATCCTTAAAGTTGTTGCACCTTTAACAAAGAATAAAGTTGATGATAACTTAGCAGATATGTTAGGTAAATTATTAGTATCACTTACAGGTAAGGATAAAGCATGAAATTCTTCCTTGTATTGTTAACGTTCTTACAAGGAATACTAGACCGTTTACCGTCGAGGCAAGAATCTATTGCTAATCAGATACAGGAATTAAAAGATGAACTACATAAGATGCAATCTAAGTCAGGTGTGTGGACCGCTCGTGATACTGCCACTTATTATAGTATCACTGACAAGTTGTCAAAGCTTGAAAAACGATCGAACAATATCCGATGACGGGCCTGCTGTTTTTGTAGGTAAAAAGGGTCAACAACCAACAACAGTATGGGATAAGCGCGACTATGTATTGTGTGATTCTACAATATATTATTGTGCAAAATTCTAATTATGAATGAATGGTTGATGATACTTATGATGATGTGTGGTGGCACCTTATTTGCTGCAGGTGGTACAGACATCCCTAAGATTGGTGGACAGAAGTGGTTACGTAGGTTCGTTCTTCCGTCGGTGATAGGGTTATTGGCATTTTTATCACACATAGTATGGTGGAAGTGTTTGATTCTTACTACTGGTTTAATGGTTGCATTTCATCTACCTTATGGTGAACGCTCGTCGTATTTTATTAAAATGCTTACAGCTATTTCTTTTATTCTTCCTACATTAATATTAGGTTTATCTATATGGCAAATAATAACCCCTCTAAATTTTTTACTCATGTTTTATTGTTCAAATAATAAATATTTATCTAGGTTCTTTCCGTGGAAGGTAGTAGAATTTTCAGTAGGTGTATGTATTGCAATCACAGTAGTTCAACTATTAAATAGGTAATGTTATGGCAATCTCTTGGACTAAGCTGTTCTCCTCAGCAGACGATGGCTCTATATTAACAGGAACACAACTAGGTACTTTGCAGGCTGATATTACATCTGGTGTTGCATCAAGCCTTGTTGTGTCTGCGTTAATGACATCCACATCTGCAGCACAAGTGTCTTACGTAGTGTCTCCTGTAACTGGTACTGTTACAGCAGCATACGTAGTAAATTATGTTGCAGCACGGGGAGCAGCATATACGGTAATCAATGGTTCAGCCGGTACAGGTATTGCTTCTGCTACAGTTTTATCTACAGGTGTTGCGGGTGCAGTAACATCTATGACTTTGGGGACAGTGGCTGTTACGGCTGGTGGAAGTATTGGTATAACACGTGCTGCTCAAGGTACTGCCGGTGAGTCACAAGTGTTCGTTGTAATTAGAGCTAGTTCATAAGGAGCTAAATGTCTGTTAATCTAACCAATGGTACCATCCCGTTTAGTGAGCTCTTTGAGCGCTTAATGACTTTAGCAAAGATCGACTCGTTTAATAATGAGGACTATGCTAAGGGTCTTATTAATGATGCGTATACACGTTCCCTTCCTGGTATCGCTGACTGGACACCTCTTGTTACGGAAGCCTTTTTAACCACATCTGCTTATTACTCTACAGGAACAGTAGCATGTACTGCGGGAGCAACATCGTTGACTGGTTCAGGCACTACATGGACAGCGACAATGACTAACAATAACGGGTGGAAGATCAAGTTCGCAGGTCTTGATAACGTATATGCGTTTACGTATGTATCAGCTACATCGGCAACTATTAGTCCTGCCCTTGAGGGATCAACAAATATTTCAGGTCAAACGTATGTCTTGTTTAAAGATGAGTATGCGCTTCCCAGCAATTTCGATAGGCTTCTAAAGAACGGCAGCATTTATGTACAGCAAGGTGGTAGAACGTATAACACTATTGGTGAACTCCCACGGGATCAGTTCCGCGAACAGTTCGTTGCAGAACCTTCAGATCCCATCTTCCGTGCTATGTTAACACGTGTTGATTCTAGTGGTAACCGTATGATTAGGTTAAACCCTCCTCCACGTACAGCTAAGGTATACCCTTATGAATACATACCTAAGTTAGCTCCTATGAAGGAGTATATAACAGGTACAGTAGCAGTTACGAATGCAAGTACTACTGTGACTGGATCGAACACATATTTTACAAATAACGTATCTGCAGGAGACTACTTTCGTGTAGATACTGTAGGCCAAGGAGACTCCTCTAAGTGGTATAAGATAGCGTCCGTTGATTCTAACAGTGCACTTACTTTGGAGTCTGCGTATCTTGATGCTGCTGAAAGCGGTGTAGAGTATACAATATGCTCATCCCCTACAGGTCTTCCTTCTGAGTTCCATGAGTTCGTGTTATATGAAGCAGTTAGTGCTGCGGTGGCATCCGCTTCTGATCCTAGCACACAGATCATGATTGCACGTAGAACGGATGTATTAGGTAGATTAAATAAGAACTACAAGTCGCGTAGAACCAATTCCCAAATTAAAGTAGAGGATGATGGCTACCGGTAAGTCTATACAAACATTCGATATTATGGATGTCTCAGGGGGATGCAACTACTCTGATGACATCAATGCACTTAAGAAGAACCAGTCCCCTGATTCTATCAATGTTGAGTTTATTAATGGACGTATTGCTAAACGTCCAGGTGAGCGTGCTTTAACTGCTGCTCCTGTTCTTCCTGCTGGCGCAAGTACATCTTCTTCTGTTCTTGTTGTTGCGGGCGGTGGTGGTGGCGCAGCTAACTCTGGTGGTGGTGGAGCTGGTGGTGGGTTCTTGGAAGGTACTTATGTAATTGCGGCAGGAGCTACTGTTGATGTTGTTGTAGGTGCTGGTGGAACCGGAGCTACCCTCAGTGCTAATGGTGCAAGTGGTGGCAACTCATCCTTTGGTTCAGCAGTTGCTTTAGGCGGTGGTGGTGGTGCTACAAGCATAGCGATTGACGGTGGTTCTGGTGGCGGTGCAGGGGCTAATGGTACTGCTACAGGTGGTTTATCTTTACAAGGTAACAGTGGTGGTTTGACTGGGTATGGTTTCGATGGTGGGGATAGCTTAATAAGTGGTGGGTATTGGGCTGGTGGTGGTGGCGGTGCTGGATCTGTAGGTGTAGATGGGGTAGTAGGTACTGCAGGTAATGGCGGTAACGGACGTGCTTCATCCATATCAGGTGCTTCAGTTACTTACGCAGGCGGTGGTGGTGGTTCTACATATACTGCTGGTACACAAGGTGTTGGCGGTACTGGTGGTGGCACTGATGGGAAGTATGACACTAGTGCTTCTAATGCAGCAGCGAATACAGGTAGCGGTGGTGGTGGTGTAGGGAACCCTCTAGGTGTTGCTCTTAAAGCAGGTGATGGTGGTTCAGGTATAGTCATTGTTAGCTATACAACTCCTGCATTAGACAATGGTACTGGGGGAACTAAAACACACTCAGGTGGGAACACTATACATACGTTTACATCTAGCGGTACATTTACAAGCCCATCTACAGTAAGTACTACGTATACAGGGTTTAGTTTAATAGACTTTAGTGACACATTGGATCGTCATAAGCAGATCGCACATATTGGTTCCGGTGTCTTCTCATATGACAGGTTGCAAGATGTGTATGATACTATCAGAACAGGTACTCCTGAAGTGCGTTCATATAATGCTAAGATCAACTCGTATTTAATACAGACATACGAGGACTACTCTGTACCATATTATTGGGACGGATCATCGGCTAGTATGGCTTTGGTATCTTCCAATGCTCCAGGGTTTAAACGGTCAATCGAGTTCCAAGGGTACCTCTTAGGTATGAACACCTCTGCGAACCCTATGCGTGTATATTATCAACCTACAAGCAACATGATTGGTGGAGGTGCAGCATACACGGATTATTTTACATTGACTCCTGCTCCTAACGATGATGAGATCTCCGATGCGTTTTTGCTTAATGGACGTTTATACGCTGGATCGAAGAACAGCATATTTAGAATTAGCTTTGTTGGTGGTGTTACGGTGTTCGAGTTCAAGCAGGTCATATCCGATATAGGTATAGTACCTAATACTGCACAGACAGTAGTTACTAAAGAGTTCGGGCAAGTAGTTTTGTTCTTAGGTACCGACAAGCGTGTGTATTTATTTGATGGTGCTAATATTAAAGCAGTGTCTGATCTGTTCTTTTACCATAACCGTACTACCCCTATCTCTTTGGATCTTATTGATGACGCGTATCTTGAGAACAGCTTTGCAGTGTATGACTTCGTGCAGCGGATATATAGGTTGGTAGTAACTAAGAAGACGTCTACCACTAATTATTATTGTTTAAATATAGACATAGATACCTTTGCATACTACCCGTTTGATAATATGGAGTTCTCTGCAGGATCTATGTGCTATGACGATTTGTTACGTCCGTCACTGATCTTCTTAGATTATAATGGTCTGTTGCATCGTATGTTCGTTGATAACCCTACAGACAACGGTACGGCTATTAATGAATACTATACGAGTCCTATTGTATCCAAGAGCGGATCATTGATTAAGAAGGGTGTGAGTATCAATCTTCAAATGGTTCCGACGTCGAATGCTAATATCCTTGTGTATGATCGTTGTGATTATACACGTGCATGGCAATATCGTCAGAGCATATCCTTAGCGTCAGGTCGTGATAAGTTCTTAGGACGTAGCTTTGTTTTAGGATCGTCTGTACTTGGAAGCGAGAAGGATGTCATAGATCCACAGATCGCAATGAACAATACATTTAATACATACCAGTTCAAACTTTATAGTGATACACCTACTGCTGTTCCGTGGGAGATCTACGACATAGGTATTGATCAAGAGAACCTCAAGTGGGGTAAGGCCGAGGCGCAGCGATGAAGATACAAGACATCGATATGTCTAAAGAGAGCGTTCAGGTTCAGGAGCTTACAGAGAACATCCGTAGCTTATTGAACAATGGTGAGGTAGAGTTCGAAGTCATCTTTACAGCATCACCTGCTGTTCCAGCTCCTAATGCTCCTAAGATTGTGTTAAGTATATTCGGTGCTACATATAGGTTATATATAAGTTATCTAGCAAACTGGTACTATGTGGGGTTAACTAAGCTATGATGGATGTCGCGGAGTTCGTTGCTAAGAACTACTACAATGATGAGACGTTGGATCGTATTAACGAAGAACGTGCTCTATTAAATCATCCAGGGGTTTATTTTAAACGTTCTCCTGATGCGGAGTTAGTCTTAATATATATGGCGTTGTCGGATAACATGCTTGCTAAGCTTCGTAGCATATCAGATGCAAACATGTTTACACCTGCGTTTACTTCTGAACTTTTAAGTAACAGTGGTAGGAACATATACGTATTTAGGTTAGTTACTGAAGGACCATACAGGATACAAACATTACGAGAAATGCGTGATAGTATAATTAAAGAGCATAACGCCAAGACGTTCTCATGGCATGACGATAAGAACGTACTTCTTCATACGTATGAGGTTAAATAATGTCGCATTATGTAAAGAACCCCGAAGCTATACTTACAACTATAAGTAAGCCATTTACTGATCCTGTTGATTGGTTGCATGATGTAGGTGAGACTGCCTACGGAGTAGCTAATGCTCCTGGTAAACTTTTAGCTGATACAGTAGGTAACTTCTCTCCTAAAGGTAAAGAATTCTTGCGGATGCCTACGTATGATGAGCTAGGCAAACCAGGTCAAGCCTTTGCAGAACGTATTGACGCTAAGAATGCTATACTCCCTGCTGATATGCGTCAGTATGCACAACCTTTGGAAGCATTCGCTCTTAACTTCGTACCTGGTGTTGGTCCTCTTGCATCTGCTGCGTTTAATACAGCATACCAAGGAGGTAAGCAGCAACAGTTAAACAAGGGGTTCGATTGGGGAGAACTAGGTAAAAATGCAGCTATCAATTTTGGTACCGCTGGTCTTACTATGGGAGCTAAAGAGCTGCTGAGTTCTGCTAATGCTGCCAACGCAGCTAAAGCTGCTGCTGGTCCGTCAGGGTTTAGTAGTACTGCTAAGCTTGCAGGGAGTCTTCCAAATGATCTTACATCTATACTAGGTGACGCGTCTTCCAACTTCGCACCAGCAGCGCAAGCAGGAAACCTTGCTGCTAGTTCTGCTAATGCATTAAATGGTATCGGTGGTCTTCCTTCTACAGCTAGTGCTTTATCTGGGTTCACTAACCAACCTACATTAAGTCAAACATACCAAGCATCTGAGTCAGTAGTACCTAAAGCACAGGCACTACAGTCATCTGGTTTGGGTGATGCAGCATATAAAGCAGCAATACGTAGCGGTGAAGGATTGGTTAAATCAGCGCTTGCAGACACGTTAGCTCCTAAGGGAGCACAACCTATCTCTGGTGCTTTAGATAGCTTCGGTAACGCTGTTGATGGGCAATACCAAACGCAGTGGGGAGATGTACTTAATGCGTTTGGTGGAGTTGAAGCAACAACACCTAACCCTGATGGGTACCGTATTAATGAAGACGCGATGCGTAAGATGCAAGAACGTTTAGGAGCTAACATCTATTTGCAAGAATCGCAAGCACGTGATCAGGCAATACCTGCAGGACAGTACCGTGCCGAAGAGAACACCCCGTATGCTAATCGGTTGAACTCGATTAGTAAGGGAGCAGATCAATCATACGCAGACTTAGCGCAGCAAGTTAATAATGCGAACAAATATTATAGCATCATAGATAGCAACCCAGGACTTACACCTGAGGACTTAGACAAGTTCTTAGGGGACACAAGTACAGGTATCATGGGCAACTTCAGGGTGCCTAATGATCAGCTAGACTATTTTAAAGGTATACGGACTTTGGGTCCTCAGAACATGAGCTTACTATAAGGAGTTTAAAATGGCGTTCAATATGAAGTCGATACTCCCGTACCTCGCCGGTGCTGGAGCTAGTGGAGTAGCTAGTCAGTTCTCTGCTCTTCAACCGTTCCAAGCAGCTATAGGTGCTGGTGCAGGCGCACTTGCGAACAGCAAGAACCGCTTAGCCGGTGCAGCACAAGGTGCGGTTGGTGGAGGTATAGGTTCCACTTTAGCTGGTGGTGTTAAGGGGCTATTTAGTGGTGGTACTGGTGGAGCTCTTCAAAACTTCGGTACAGGAGCTATGAGTGGGTTAAAGTCGTTTGGTGGAAGCATACCAGGTATGGGGGGTATTGGAACAAGTGCTCCTCAAGGGATGTTTGCTAAGTTCCTTACACCACAAAGTATGCAAGGACAAGCAAACGTACTTAAGAATGGTACTCCGTACTTCGCTCCTGCTGTTGGTGGAGGGTACAACCCTACGGGTGTTAAGCTTCCTTCAGCGAATACACCAATGAGCAACCTTATGACTACTGCGTCTGGAACCGGTGGTTCTTCTGTTACAGGTAGTATGGGACCTATGGCAATGTTTAAGAACATGTTGCCTGGAACTGCTGTTGCGGGGATAGGTAGTATGTTAGCACCTAAAGTTGAAGCTCCTGATTACTCAGGAGTTAAGAATGATTTTATGAATCGTATTCAAAGTGGTGGCAACCCTGAAGCACGTGCTGCTGCGTTAAAGCAGTATTTGTCAACGGTGCAAGCTCCTGAAGGTGCTAGTGCTGAAGCAGGGATCGCGAATGCACGGTTAATAAATGAGCGTCAGAAGGCAGACGCGCAACGCGCACTAGAGCAACAGTTCCGTGCAAACAATGGGAACATCATGGGCAACAGTGCATACAACGAAGCTCTTACGAAGTCGAACTCAACGTATGATCAGAACTATGCAGCACAAGCGGCTCAGTTGCAGTTCGAATATGACAACCAACAGAAGGCTCAGAAGATGGCTGCTGCTAATGCTCTTCAAGGTATGGATGATACACAGTTACAGTATTTTGCAGGGCTTGCAGGTCTTGACATTATGCAGATACAAGAGAAGACAGGTATGGATGTAGCGTCAGCTCAAGCGATTCAGAACATAGCTCAGACTGCAGGTGAATTGATGATGCAGAAGGGAGTAGGGTTATGATAGGTGCAGCGAATAGTCCTATGAGCATGTTTACAGGTGGTGGTAATGATGCGTTTCAAAGAGGTATGATGATAGGGAGTGTTAATAGTCCTGCTACCGCTATAGGGAATGCTTTAAAAGGTACGCTTGATAAATATAATGCGCATCTTAGTGCGCAACAAGAGCAGCAAAACAAGCTTGCACAGATTAATGCTACGAGTCAAGCAAGTCTAAATAATGATAAAGCTATGCTTGATTATAAACGTCAAGGAGCCATTAATATTCCAGACCCAGATGCACAAGGGCCGTTTACACAGCAAGATCCTAATACAGGTAAATTTTTTGTTAGAGGTACTACCATTGATGAAACAACCGGTATACCTAAAGTAAGCTGGACACCTGTAAGTCCTAATTCTCCTATAGATAAAGAGAAGGAATTTAAGAATGCAATGTTTGAAAGTATAATGGGAGAACCTCAAAATAATCCTACTGTATCTACAGCAGCTCCTTCTACAGCTATTCCTTTTGTTACAGGGCAAGGCGTTACACCACAAGGAATGAAAAAACAAGTCAATAAACGGACAGGTGAAGTCCGATACGTTCCGAGGTAATATGGCTGATGAATGGGTAGATGTTCCTGATAATATACAAGCATCTAATGATGAATGGGTAGATGTTCCTGAGGAAGTAAATGTACAGAACAATGGGGAAATAACTAATCCAACAGCTAAGTCATGGAATCTATTTCCAACAACTGTTGGGATGGTTAAAAATCCTACACCTTTTTCTGCTTTGCTTCCCATAGCACCTATAGCTGACGCTGCACGTGACATAGGTATATTAGGTAAAACAATTATTCAACAACCGTTAGCAGATAAAAGCATGGATTTTGGTACACGTCTACGCCATAATCTTGCTTCTACACAGTCACTTGGTACAGAAGTAGCTAATAATTATATACCTGCATTAGCTGAAGAAGCGTTGTCAAGAGGAGAGGATCCAAATATCACTGCAAATAAACTAGCTTTAGTGCACGGAGTTTTAAGTAATGCGGTGGATATTGGTGGTTTTTTTGGTACTGACGGTAAGCAGGGTGTAGAGCAACTTGTGCGTGGTGGATCTAATATATTTAATAAAATCAAAGGTACGCGTTCTCCTGATTTATCAAATATTATAAATGAGATGAAGCCTAATGTTAGTGCGGTAGACGAATCCCCAATGTATCAACAATGGTTAGAGAAGAATGCGCAACCTATTGAAAGTAGCCCACTACTAAATATACCAAAAGAAGTAAATAAACCTACATTAGCAGAAGATGTAAAGACGGTATTAACAGGACTTAATACAAAAGGATCTACATCCGGTGGAAGATTTACACCTGAAGGTAAAGCAGCTATTGAACGTTTTAATAAGGAACATCTTCCCGCAATATTAGCGGATGTTAAAGCAACAGGAAGAACAATTGAAGAGAGTATTAAAACATTATATCCTGATCTAACACCTGACAAAATAGCCGTTGTTGCAGCTCAAGCTAAAATAGGTAATTTTAATCTCAAACAATATCCTGAAGAACAACAGAAGCAAATACAAGAACTTTTCAAAGGACAAGAAGAGAAGCTTGTTACTAAGCCTATGACACAAAAGGATATTGTGAATAAAGCTAAGGAACTAAGTACGTTCCCTGTAACAGAAGCAATGAAACGTAGCACTGAGGGACAGTTAGCGGCGGAGAAAGTTAATTTAAAAATGTCTAATATAGCAAAACTTAAAGCTATATCGGAAGACGATACACTATCTTCTATGGATAGAGTAAAGAAAATACTACAGTTAGATACTCAGAGTGTTAAAAAGATAGATACAGAAACAGGACGCGCATTAGGTGCAGGTAATATACCTCTTCAAGCACATGAAGAGTTTTTAAAAAGTATGCGTTCTATTGTAGATAAGTTACGTGAAGATCCTAATTTAGATAGTGCTTCTTCTAAAGCATTAATAAATAAGATACGTGAAGCGCATCCTGAGTTGAAAGAGAATGTAACAGGAGCACAAATATTTAAGTTCTTGTTCCGTAATTTTATTACAAGTGGTCCATTGACCTTAACTGCAAACGCAACAAGTGGTGCAGGTGCGATAGCTGCACGTCCTGCTATGCGTGCATTAGAAATATCTTCTGCAAAGATACGTTCATTATTAAGTGGTACACCTACATCTGCTACCTATAAAGAGATAGGAGCAATGCTTAAAGGTATGTCTAAAGCAATTAAAGGAGAGCAACTACCGGATACTTTAAAAGCAACTACCTTCTCGGATAAATACCAAACTAGTCCTATGGCATCGTTAGCAGCAACAGCAGAAACAAAAGCAGGTCAGGCTACTTTCGATACATTAGATAAGGTGATAGGCTATCCTGAACGCGTGATGCGTGTAACGGATGATGCTATCAAAAATACTTTAGGTATGATGGAGAAGGAAGCAGCAACAGCTCGTGGTGAAAATGTATTAAGTGATCAGCATGTGATTGAACGTATAACATCTGCTCAATCACGTCTCACGTTCCAAGATGAGATGAGTAAAATAGGTAAATTTATATCAAGACTACGTACAGATTATTCTAAGAGTGACCCTTCTTTAGGTAATCAAGCTACAGATATTATTACATATTCTTTACAACCTTTTGTACATACAGTAGACCGTATTATTATGGGTGGTTGGAATCTATCAGGTATAGGTACTGCTAAGACTGCTTTAAAAGCAATTACTGGACGATATAAGGGATCTTTAGCTAAAGGTATTGCTCGGGATGAACGTACAGGAGAGATGTTAGACCGCGATATTGCTGCTGCTATGATCGGAGCTCCATTATTTATATGGACAGGTATGCAGTTAGCTCAAGGTAATCTTACTGCTAATGCGCCGAAAGATACTGCAGGACGTGAGGCATTTGGTAATGTAGGTAAAACGGAATATGCTTTTCGTAGTGGTGATCGTTGGATACCTACACGGTTACTTCCTGAACCTTTAGCTACAGCCATTCAAATAAATGTGGCCATTCATAAAGGCTTATCTGAAGCTAAAGAAGCTAGTGATTCAGTAGGGGTTGCTGCATTTAAGACGGCTGTTAATGTTGGGTATATGTTAGGAACCAAACAATACCTTAGTGGTATGAATAGTTTGATAAGTACAATGACTAATAAGGGATATGACACACCTAATGAACTACCAGTAGCTAAGAAATTATTAGGTACCGCTATTCCTTCAATTGTTAAAGATGTAGGGGTAGTATCAAATACTTTACAAAATAGACCACGTGTGATGGCTGATACTGCTATGGAAACAGTCAAACGTAGAGTTGGGGCAACTAAAGGTATGGTTCCTGAACTTAATACATTTGGTGAAGAGGTTACACATCCTATGATGGGAAGAATAAATGAAACGCCTGCTGCTTTATTAGCAGAGAAGTTCCCTCCGAGCCCTGTTCCACGTATACGTGAAGGGGTTAAATTATCTCAACAAGATTATTATGAACTAAAAAAGAACATAGGAACGCAACGTAAGAATTTTTACACTACATTATCTAATAGTAAAAAATTTATGGATGCTCCTAAAGGTGTGCAAAAATATGTGGTTGGTGAACTTGATAATATTGCTGTTGAGGTAGGTTCTACCCCTCAAAGAATAAAAGAGCTTAAAAAAGATCCATTATATTATGATCGTACTTTAAGAACTTTATTAGAGATAGATAAACCTGGAGGTGAACGGCATTTTCCATTCCTTAAGAAATAGCCTTCTTCTCAGACCAAGTAGAACTACTGATAGATGCGTTGGCGTAAATAGGTACGCGCCAGTTCTTAAAAGTAACAATTCTGTGGATATTAGCATCTGTACATTTATATTCCTTACCAAGACAGATGCAACTCTCTCCATTGCTATGACGAGTACGTATCGTATTTACATCCTCCCAAGTTAATCGTGCTTTATAGTGCTGCTCAGCACAAGGCATTTTCTTACTTAACTTTTGTGTAGCCATAGCACGTGCATGGATCTCTTTATTCTTTAGAGGGCTTACTCTTCCATTACGATAAGCGTCTTTTTGATTATCTGAGTTATTACCATAATATAAGTTCAGTACATGGTTGTTACCTTTGTCATCGTCTCTATGAAGAACCATGTGCTTATCTCTAGGGCGTGGTCCGATAAAAGTAAGAGCTACTATTTGAGACACTTTAATTCTAAGCTTCTTTTTATGCTCAGGATGGTATAGATACAGCGCTAAATTTCCCCTACGGTCTTTACCTGGGGACATTATTTTAGAAGTTCTAAGGCTCTTAACTTTACCGGTATTAGATACTTGATAATATTGTTCGTACCCAGGAACCGCTCTCCAAATCTGCATATAAAATATCCTTTTTATCTGACCAGTTAGTTAAACTAAAAGAAGCACCGGAAAATATAGGAACGCGCCAACGATCATCATTCTCAATCTCTTTTACAATTTGATAGCATAAATCAGTGTCTTTATAATTTATCTGAAATATGTACTCATCATGCACTACATTAACTAGTGTACTTAACTTATCACTAATTAATTTATCTACCCGCAACATACCCTCTTTGAATAAACAAGCACTCTCCCCCTGGCAAAGATAGTTAAGTGCAACATAAGATTTTTTTTTATCTACATAATACTTTTTACCTGACATCCCTTGCACGTATCCTCTCTCAGCTACTCTCTTTTGTATGTCCCATACCAGTTGTTGCACTTGAGGGTATCCTTTATAAAATTTATATTTAAAATCAGCTGTTTGAGTAGTAGTAAAATTCCTACCTGGTAGATCTTGGTTTAATTGTCTTGCTATTTGTTCCTTGCCGGCGCCATAAATTACGCTAAATGCTAAAGTCTTAGCTATGGTTCTTAATTCTTTATTAGACTCACCAAACATTGCTATTGCGGTCTCCTTATGTAAGTCTCCTTCCCTAGCTTTCAATGTACTTATCATTCTTGGTTCTTTAGAGTAGTGTGCTAGTATTCTTAGTTCTATTTGAGAGAGATCTACAAATAATAACAATGAATTTTTCTCTGTAATAAATGCTTTTCTTATATCTACAGGGGAATCTTTCTTAGTACGAGGTAAGTTCTGGAGATTAGGAGAATTTGACGACATCCGACCTGTACATGCACCAACCTGTCTTAGACCACTATGCAATCTTCCTTCATGTGACTTCTCAATTATTGCCATAAGGTATGTAGAAGTAAGCTTGTTGATGTCGCGGTGCATAAGAACTTTATCAATGAGCGGGTGCGTATATTTCTTCAACGCCTGTTCATCTAAGCAGATGTTGCCTTTATCGGTATGCGTGACACATGTCAAGCCTCCTCGTGTGAACAATGCGTCAGCTATCTGGGCAGTACTAGCTATATTCTCAATTCCGTACTCACACAATACTTCGTTCTCAATAGTTGCCATAATCTTCGTAGCTTTGTCGAACTCCTGTTTTGCATACGCAACATCGACACACATACCACGCGTCACGATATTCGTGATGATTGGTAACACCTCCATCTCCGCCTTATATGCAGGATCATCCGTAACACCCTTATCTCTATAAAACATAAACAAAGCAAGTGTCCGCCTGATGTCCGCCTGTAAGTAAGGGTTCATTATCTCGAAGGGTACATCCTCGTACTTGCGTTCATCCTTCTTATATTTATTGTCAGTGAACCACTTGTCAAGTGCCGCATCTTCCGTGTTCCCTATCCCGCAGTACTTAGTAGCAAGCACATCCAAGCTCTTACCTTCTTCTAAATTATTATACACGTGAGACGCGATGAGGGTATCGTGCAACGTGCCACGTAACTCAATACCATAATCCTTAAGGAAGGGGAGGTCGAACCCTATGTTATGTCCTACCCACTCAATAGAGGGATCGTTGCTTAGTTTAAGCAGATCATCCAAAGGTTCTATACCTGGATATATGACAGTAGGATCACTGTTAAGTACACCGTATCCTATCGCGAAAGCATAGTGGCCGTGAGAGTGCTTCAGTCCTGTCGTTTCTGTATCTATCGCATAAACTTTGTTCATGTTCTTCCTCTGATGTCGTAATGTATATATAATGACCGGGTTGCGTGTTACGTTCTATGAGCTCTTCCAAACGTTTACGTTCTTCAGCTAACATCCTTAGCCTCCTTGGCTCTTCCTGTACAGGAACTGTAGCTTCTTACTTTCATCATTGGTTACCTTATGATCACAGAGCTTAACATAGAAGTGAAGATCCTCAAGGAACTTGCAGTCGCTCTCTGTTGGTCTGAAAGACTTAGTTTTAGATATACCATCTATTAAAACTAATACCTCATCCTTAGTCATTAAAACTCCTCCTCTATTTTGTCTGGTAGTTCTTTAGCATATTTAGCGAGCATGTCATTGAAGGCGGGGTTCTTCGTGTAGAAGTTGCCCTTACCACGTGCCTTGGTCATTGCATTATTAAGTAACAGTTTGGACAACTTGCTCTTGGCTTCGTCGTGTGTTATACCAAGGTAGTTCTCGATGTCTTGAAGTGTAAGTGTACGTTGTTCGTGGAACTTACCGCATCCCCACTTTCCTATACTCTTACAGAATTCAAAGACCTCTGCTTCGTTCCTTATTTTACGTCCGGCTGTTTGATTGATGGACCATTGGTCGTATTTGAAATAGGGTCCGTCGTAGATTCGGTTAAGGTACTCCCCGATATAGATGACATGGTTTTTGTGAACGATGAGCGTTTTACCATCAATCGTCGAATAGAGTCTTGAGGCAAGCGCAGTTGACAATCGGATGATCTTCTTCCTTTGTTCTGCATCGTTAACCAACGTAAAGTCCGTGCAATACTTTCCACACATTTTCTCTGCCATTTCATAACAAGCATCTTCGGCCTCCTGTGTTATCTTTATTTCATTAACCTCCCTAGTCCAGCTCCACAATACTAGGTTTTTGCATAGATCACTATTATAAACATGAGGAACTAGTTCACGATTACGTGTTGCCATCTTAGAGAACCGTATCTCATCTTTAGACACGATAATAGCCATGTCCCAACGAGCGATGTCTTCAGGGAACCTAACAAGCGATTCGATTACATCTATACCTGAACTGTACTCATTAACAGTCATAGAGAACCTAGGGTTAGACAACCATATTAATCTAGTGAACGCTTCGGTCTCTTGGCTCTGGATCTTTGTTATCTCAGCTCTTCCTTCTGAGCGTATACTACTCATGTTGGCGATGTCCTCTTGTGACATACCACCAGCTTCGTCTATAATAACAAGTCTTCGGTTGTTCTGGGGTATCTTACCCCATGTGCAGCTCCAGTGTGTTCCTAACTGTTGGAGCCCGCCGACCAAGCCTGCAAAAGACATAGACTCCCCTCCAGCGATGACTCCAACTCCGTAATGATTTTGGAGCGCTTTTGCGCACTGAGTCTTTCCTGTACGTGTATCTCCAATAATAAGTATTTCGGGGTAACCCTTAACGATAAGTTCGTTGTCGTACTTGAATCGCAAAGGCGAATGATATACGAGATCGAGTGCAAGATGGAGGTCTTGTCTACCGTAGATATGTGTAACATTATCAGCAAGATCATCGTAGATGTCCTTCAGCTTGTCTCGGATTTGTTGGAGGGATGGCTGTTGCATTGAAAGCACCGTAACCTTTCGATCATGTCTTCTGTCAGTTCAAATGAGTCTATTGAAGCAGCGTCTTGTTGCATTATATAGCATAATAATACCATGTGATGTGTGTCTGGGTCTGTCATTACTACTGCTTCAACATCGTAATCTTCGTTCTCTTTAGCGGGGACATCAAGAGCCCATGCCTCAACTAGGCTATAGTTGTGCTTCTTCTTGTCCGCCTCTATTGCAGGTATAACTACTACTGGATACAGTGCCTGATGTGTCTTTTGTTCTATCTTGTACTTGTTGCACGCTTCATCGATACCTAGCATACCTTGGATAGCTTTACGTACAGCGCGCACATCCCCTCCTACCATGCACATGATCTCTGTATACTCAGGCTTAACATGCAGCTCGATACCGGATGTTGCAAAGAACGCAGGGCAAGATTGGCATACCTTGTCTTTAAAGTCACGGTTGCATGAGAACAATACATCTTTAGGTATAATAGAGGTCTCATTATGCACACTACTGATCACGCGTGCCTTAACACGTACACGTTTATAGAACAGCTTGTTGTTCACGATCTCTTCGAGGTATGTCTTATGTACTTCGCTTGAGATCGTAACACGGTTGACTGTAGCAGGTGCTTCATAGATGTCTGTGTTCTTAACAAGGTTATCAATGTATGCAACGAACCCTTCAGGGTCTTCCATATACGCGTCGGTTAAATCACCTTTAGGTATCCCATCCAACGGAAGATCAACTATGTGTAGCTTCTTGGTCGCACATGCAAGGGTATTCGCTACGGTAACGGCTCCTTTGCGTCCAGCTTCGTCGATGTCGTAGATGATGTAGACGTCCTTACCCGCAAAGAACCGTATATAGTCCTTAGGAACGCTACCGGCTCCTGTTGTGAACGTAACGGCGTTGAATCCCGCGGATAGCATAGTCAAACAGTCCTTCTCACCTTCGACTAAGAACACAATATCTTCGCGTAGGTTCTCCAAAGGCCAACAACAAGGAGTACTGCCAGGATGGTTCTGGTACTTAACTGAACTGCTCCCCGGTGAGTAGTACTTTATACCTACAAGCGTCTCTCCTTCAAACATAGGTATGACAAGCTTGTTCTCGGTAACACCAAGCATATACTTCGACTGCACTTCAGCGTTCCACCCCCAACGTGCAATAAGTGTGTTTAGTCTAAGGTCTGTACCTAGTTTGCTGTGCCAATCATTAAGTTGCGATAGGGATACATCTGTAACAGAAGGCTTACGTACCGCAACATCATGCTTAACTACTTTAAAACAACCAGCCACCTGCTTCTCAGCTTCGTTCAAGCTGATCTGTTCTAAAGCAGCGATAACCCGTTCTAACGATGCTTGTTCCTTACAAGCAAAGCAGTGACCTGTTCCTTTAATAGTGCTGAAGATAAATGATGGGTTGCTATCATTATGGAACGGACAGAGGAACTTCAGACCCTTGTTACCGCCCCCGATAGAACATACTTCTACCTGAGGGCGGTACTTACGTAGGAGATCTTGTACTCTATCGAAGTCAAGAACCTTTGTTGCCATTAGAACTCCGTTGGTTCAGTGGACGCGTTGTCTGAGTGGGTTGATCCTTCGTAGTCTGTATCGATAGCCATACCTTTGACTTGTTCGAACAGCTCGCTTGCTTCGATTACTTGATTAGAGTCGTTTAACGAGCCACGCGTGACACGCATCACGTAAAACGTGCCCTTAGTGTTGGACACCTTAACAGCATCAAGGTTGTACGAGTACTTCCAGCATGGCTTGCTTAAGAAGCATAACGTAGCAAGGTCTTGTCCAGCTTTAAGGCTTGTTTTACAAAATGACAAGATCATTGGTGTTGTGCTTCCCTTGATAAGTACAACAGCGTTGATGTAAACATCTGCAACTGGCTTCTTATCACCGTTCCACTGCGTATCTGCTAACTGTTCAGGTGTAGGGTTCGTTGTCTTCCATATCATACCACCACCCTCATTACGAGGCTTCCACTTAATCACGTTCTTGAATACGAACACAGGTGTGAACACAACTGTTGAAGGGAGTACGTCTTGTGTTAGTGTATCAATAAACATCCCTTGCTTGTACTTCCCTCCATCGTTTTGTACTTGTGGGGACAAGGCTTGAAGTAACGCGACACGTGGCAAGCGCAGATCGCTGGATGTAATATTGTCTGCCATACCTGATGGTCCGTTGTACGGTTCTATACCTGTTGGTACACCTGTGATACCTGCGATTGTGATTTGGTCTTCTACTTTAGCTTTAACCATGTTGTTCTCCTTTATTTAACTGATACGCTATATTTAATAAACCCAGGATCAACCCCTGGAGGGATCTCACCGTTTTGCTCTAGCTGCTCGTTGCAATACGCTGTTAGCTTCGATGAGTTAACAGCCATGAGCAAGTTCGCTGCGTCGTTCTCTACGATCCACTGATGCAAGAGCTCCTTATCAGTGACTTTGGTAAACACGCGTTGCTTCTGTGTAAACTTGATACCATCGAGGATCTTGCTCTGACACCCCGAGTTGAGCATATACATCGCTAACGAGTAGGACAACTGTTCTCGCTCTGCGGTAAGCTCTTTGACGATTCCAGTGTACCGTTCGACTTCTTTAGTGAGCTGCGCAAGCGTTCTAAGTCGATCGTCGAAATCACTCTCGCTTCGTATGGGTATACTAGTTGGTTCTCCTGATTGTTCTTCATCTTCCATGTACTCCTCCTTGTAGCTGGTGGCGCGGGACAACGCGTGCCGTGTATGTTAATGTTCGTGTATCGAAGAGAAGAAGGTTAACAAAACCAAACTTCTCATAAATGACCCCAAAGGTTAGAAGAACAAGTATGATGTTCCCTCCAACCACAAGGTAGTCGCTGGACTCCATGTCTGCCAAGCGTTGCTTGATGTTCAAGATGTGCCTACTTGTTGAGAACACATCCTGTGGCTGGCTTGTATACAACACCTCAAGATCGCCATAAACTAAAGCGCCTGACATGTCGAAGTCCTTGTTATTAACTAAGAAACACTTAGGCTTACGCATTATACAACCTCTCTTAAGTAACCCTTATTAATTATTGCCGCTAACGATTCCTTCTTCTTAAGGATCTTCAGTACCTTCTCATCAATCGTGTCCCTATAAATAACATCGATATACGTGCAGTTCAACGCCTTCTGCCCTTGCCGGTGGATGCGGCTCTCTGCCTGTTCTCTATCTCCATAAGAATAGTTGTTAGAGAGGAAGACACAGTAACTAGCAGATTGTAGATTGATACCTTGTCCTGCTGTGTCAAGTTGCCCAATAAACACTCTAAACGTGTCATCGCTATTGAATAAGCGGACTTGTTCAATTCTGTCCTTAGTTTCCCCGTAGATACTAACAAACTTGATGCCTTCTTTTGTAAGCCTTCCTTCAAGGTCTTTGAGTTCTTTGATGAACCTAACGAAGACAACCGTTTTGTGTCCGTGTTCTTTGAGCCACTCAATGAGCCACTCTTGCTTAGGGTTTTGTTCACAACTAACCTCCTGGAATTGTATGTCCTTATAGAACCCTGCTGTTAGTTGACTAAACCTTATCAACCTAGTCAATACAACAGGAGCAGTTATGATCGATCCTTTGCACTCTGTCATAAACGCATCGCGCAACTGTGTATACATCCTCTTCTGTTCAGCGGGTAGATCCAAACGTATCACTTCATACGTACGAGGAGGAAGATCCAACACCTCGTCTTTTAAACGCAACGAAGAACATTTCATGATAGTGCGTTTAAACTTATCCATGTTTATATATTTAAGCACCATCTTACCTAAGAACCCTCCCATTACGGCATACGTGGAACGGAACCGGTAGTAGCTAGTACCAAAGATGTCTGGACTTAATACGCGGAACTGACCGAAGCAATCAAGAGGACCGTTATGGATGGGGGTACCTGTGAGGATCAGCCTATGAGGACAAGCCATCGCAATACGGAACGCTGCTTTGGATTGTTGTGTCGATCTCTCCTTAATGTTCTGCGATTCATCGAATACAACAAGATCGAACTTAGCATTGATCAGCTCTTCAGTGATGATGCGAAGTGCTTCGTAGTTAATAAGGTATAGGTCTGCTTTAGTGTTAAGCAGCTTGATACGCTTCTCAAGTGTTCCGCGCAACATGACACATGTTAGATCTGTATGCTTAGCGACTTCTTCAACCCAGTTCTCGATTAATGTATTAGGAAGGGCGACAAGCGTCTTATAGTTCGGGAACCGCTGCTTACGGCGATCAATAATACCTAATGTGGTTAAGGTCTTACCTGTACCACACTCGAATAGAAGAGCCCAATAGCTCTTATTATGTATTAGTTCGATCTCTTCAGCTTGATGCTTTAGGAACGTGGTCTTAACAGCCATAATGCTGCGTCCTTAATGTCTTTAAACGTGATCTGATGTCCATACTCTTCATGCAGAAGGGAGAGTAGTTTAGTCCCTTTGTGGTATGTTGCCACGTATGTGTCTGCGCCTGCTTTGCGTAACGTGTCAAGTGTTAACTGCTGCAACGGTGTAAGCCTATTAGGGTGTACCTTTGTTTCGATTGCTAAGAACTCACCTGCATGGCAGATGATTAGATCAGGACGTGATGCGTTGAATCTATCGCTGATCTTCCAACACACAGTGTTAGGTAACTCGTTTAACGCGTCACGTAACTTCTTAGACACTTGTGCTTCAGTCATCAATTTAAGTTCGGTAGTTTAGATTCGTTTTCTTTAGAGAGTGCGTTCCACTCATCCATCTTGGCCTTCTCAATGGCTTCATGTTTAAGCTTGAACTCCTCTTCGTTCATGTAGAGGAACTCGGTAAGTGTTGAACATACATAGTTGAACTCTTCTTGAGAGATGTCGAAACCTACTGAGTAGGATAGACCTGTACCACTTGGTAAGAAGAACTTTATGGTGTCTGCTTCATGTTGTTCGTTATCACCACCTGTTTTAGACTTGACTAAAATCTTAGCCTTTTCAATTATTTGGAAGCTTGAGAAGAGTGCTAGGTTGATACATACTACTTGTTTTTTATTTGTTACAATGCGGAGGAAAATGGGGGTCTTTTTGTGGCTTGGCATCTAATGTCCTTTTCTTTTAGTATTTAAGAAGTGTTTTTAAGTATAACAGGAAAACGTAAAAAGTCAAGAGCGCTTGTTTAAAAATAATACTGCAATGTTCAACAGCGTCGCACCAAACCAATAAAGGGACATGATATATTTACCTTCAATGAGCGTGCATACTGCTAATGCTACGTATTCTATGATTAGGATAACGAGTAACGTGTCACTCATTTGTTCCTTCCAATCTTAATAACGAGGTCAGGTTTAGAAGCGATTGCTTTTGCTATATCTAAACTAATACCATCGTGAATATCTCCATCTAATCCAAATTCAGAAATAATATCTTTTATAGCTTCCTCATCAAGTCCTACAGTACACTGGTTTATTTGTTTTAATGCCGCATGATAACCTTCATCAAAATAATCATACTCTTCTCTTGGTAAATTCTCACTTCCAATTAATTTGTTTAAGGGGATCATTTACTATTCCTTCCAAAAAAATAACCAATAAAAAAACATATAAATCCCCATAC
>Ga0247723_1000556_pt1 | contig 25353 bp, 20 predicted proteins | sample MSEWelMarce5H_FC_FD_189079 | JGI IMG/M metagenome (GOLD analysis project Ga0247723, IMG submission 189079) | Subsurface sediment microbial communities from gas well in West Virginia, United States - MSEEL Well Study Marcellus 5H_FC | ecosystem: Environmental > Terrestrial > Deep subsurface >... | reverse complement strand
ATTCGTAATTAATACACGTGATAAAAAAAATAATTTGCATTATTTGCATGAGTTTCGTTGTTAGTTTATCCGCTAAAAACGGGTCAACTTCTTCGTTTGTGTTGGGAGCTGAATCTGTTTTTGCCGGGGCAAGGACGTTGGGCAAAGAACTTCCGCCTGATCAAGCAGGTATTTTGCATCCGGGGATGACAGAGGTTGGGAATTTTCTTTTTTTTAGTCAATGTATAAGGATATCAGCTGATCCGGAAAGACAAAATTATCCAGAAACATTTGCCGGGGAAGATTGGATCACTGGTGCAAAAGAAGCTAAGGTTGAGTATGATTTTTGCAAGAGGTTGACGGGCGTTGATGCTGATGCGTTTCTGGTAAATTTTTTCGAATTGACAGGGAAAAATTTTGCAATTATTGGTAATCCTCTTGTCTGTTCGGCCAGCACGCAAATTTATTCGGTTGCTCTGGTACCAACAGCAACCAGTTATAGTTGGGCATTACCCGGGGGCTGGTCGGGGAGTTCCGTTTCGAATGTGATATCCGCGACAGTTGGCGCAAGTGGCATAGTGACTGTCACTGCACAGAATGCCGGCGGAATTGTGTCAACGCAAACACTCGACGTTCTGGTTGATCCTGCTCCCGTTATTTCCGTTAATGGCGCAACAATCTGCAGTGGACAGTCTTTCACCATAAATCCGACAGGAGCCCTTTCCTATACCATTAGCGGCGGTAGCAATGTAGTAAGCCCGTTCGCAACCACCGACTACTCCATAACGGGAACTAACGCCAATGGGTGTATAAGTTCAAACACCGCCGTTTGTACACTAACTGTGCTTCCCGCTCCGGTTATCAGTGTAAGAAACGGCGCCATTTGCGATGGACAAACTTTTACCATAAGTCCGAATGGAGCCGTTACTTATACATTTAGTAGTGGAAATGCTGTAGTTAGCCCAACGGCTACTACCAGTTATTTTATTACAGGAACCGATGCGGAGGGTTGCGTTGGGTCCAATACCGCTATTTGTACGGTGATAGTAAATCCGCTTCCAATTATTAGTGTTAACAGCGGATCAATATGCGTTGGCCAGAATTACACAATTAGTCCAACGGGGGCTGCCAACTATACTTTTAGCGGCGGTAGTGCCGTGGTAAGTCCGGTTGTTACGACGGATTATTCTGTTAGTGGTACCAGTGCTGCGGGTTGTTTGAGCTCTAATACTGCCGTTTGTACAGTAACCGTTCACAGTTTGCCAATAATCGGTGTTAACAGTGGTTCTATTTGTATTGGTCAAAATTTTACACTGGTACCAACCGGGGCCTATACTTATACAGTCAGTAACGGTGCTACGGTGGTAAATCCCACCATTACCACCACCTATTCAGTAACCGGGACCAGCACTGCCGGCTGTATGGGTGTCGAAGTATTGGGCACCGTGACAGTTAATCTTTTGCCTGTTGTTAGTGTTAACAGCGGTTCTATTTGCTATGGCGACAGTTTTACAATGAGTCCCACCGGCGCAAGCTCCTTTACATTCAGTAGCGGTAACGCAATTGTCAGTCCGACGCTTTTATCCAGTTATTCAATAACCGGCACCAGCGCAGCGGGATGCGTGAGTTCGAATACGGCCATAAGCACGGTAACGGTTAATACGTTGCCACTAGTTACGGTAAATAGCGGTTTCATTTGTAGTGGTGACAATTTTACTCTTAGTCCTTCAGGGGCAATCACTTATACTTTTAGTGGAGGTAATTCCGTTATCAATCCAATTATAACCACCAACTACACGGTTGCGGGAACCGACGCCCTGGGGTGCGTTGGACGGGCAATTACTACTGTTGAAGTGGTGGATCTGCCATCCATCAGTTTAAATAGCACCTCTATCTGCTATGGGCAGAGTTTCACACTGAGCCCTACGGGGGCTGACACTTATACCTTTAGTAGTGGTAGTTCTGTCGTGATGCCAACCGTTACTACAACTTATTCGATCGTAGGTACAAGTAGCGTGGGTTGTTTGAGTTCGGAAGTTATTTGTACCATAACTGTGAATGATTTACCGGTTATAAGTATAAACGGCGGCTCTATTTGCGTTGGACAAAGTTTTACGCTCAATCCTGGAGGGGCTAACACCTACACCTTTAGCGGTAATAACGCGGTGGTAAGCCCAACGCTGTCAACAAATTATTCAGTAACAGGAACCAGTTCCGCAGGTTGTCTAAGTTCTAATACGGCCATTTGTACGGTTACCGTAAACGTACGCCCGGTTATAACGGTAAATAGTGGTTCTATTTGTACCGGTCAAAGTTTTACCATTAGTCCGGGTGGTGCCGACACCTATACATTTAGCAGTGGCAGCCCGGTGGTAAGCCCTTCAATTACTACTACTTATTCAGTTACGGGCACCAGTCAGCAGGGATGTGAATCCGTTCTTGCATCTGTCAGTGAGGTCACCGTTCATGACCTGCCCATAATAACAGCTTCGGGCGCCACGGTCTGCCTGGGTAAGTCGGCTAATTTAGTGGCAAATGGTGGAATTACGAGTGGTTATGTGTGGTTGGGGCCACATGGATACGTGAGTACCGGTCATAATGCGTTTATACAAACAGTCAACACGCTCTCAAACGGAGATTATACGGTAGTAGGTACATCAACAAACTCCTGTAAGGCGTCAACCAGTGTTAATTTGAGTTTTTACGATTTGCCAATTCCAACATATACAGTACCAACCCGCGCCTGCTTTCAATCTGAAATCAACTTGCTAAGCGCGGCAGCGGTAGGTTATACTTGGTCCTTGGCCAATGGCAATAAAATAGTCACGCAGAATGCCACAACAATAGTGACAAACAGCGCGGGTGTGGAAAATTATACCTTAACCATTATGGACGATCGCGGGTGTTTAAACACAGCGACAATGACCGTGTACGTAGATTTATTGCCATCCGGGGCCCTTTTAAGCGGGAGGAACGTTAACAAATGTATCCCCTTTTGTAATACTTATACTTTGTTTGCGGATGACAATCCGGTACCAATTACCAATATTACATGGGAGATTAATGGTCAGCTGTATTCCGGACCAAGCTTTAACTATTGCTTAATGGACTTACGAAACAATAAAGTTGTTGGCAGCTACACAAATGCCTTGGGATGCACCAATAAAACAGTGTATGAAATATCAGGCTATCCCGTTCCAAAAGCTGATTTTGAGTGTCAGCCCACTGTACCAGTCGAAAATGTGGATGAGGTTACTTTTGTTAATGCCACGCAAGGCGAAAGGATTAGCCAATGGAGCTGGTCGATCATGTCGACTGATTTTATTTCCTATGACGAGCACCCGAGTTATCTGTTTGAAAACGCGGGTTATTATACCATTCGATTAGTTGCCTCGAACGGATGGGGATGTAACGACACTGTTATAAAAACGCTAATGGTGGAGGAAGATTTTAGGCTTTACATACCGAATGCTTTTACGCCGAATGATGATGGTATCAATGATACTTTTTCGCCGAAAGGAGGGGGGATAAAAACTTACAGCCTGGTGATCTACGACCGATGGGGGAATAAGATATTTACCACCAATGATTTTGCTAAAGCCTGGGATGGTTATAAAAATAGTGAAATAGTGCCACAGGGGGTTTATGTGTGGGAAATTAATATTGTCAGCGCTAATGGTAAAACAAAGGAGATGACGGGATATGTATCGCTAATCAGGTAACGGTTAAACCCGGTAAATAATTAAAAACACGGTTTATTAACCTAAAGTGAGGTGATGTAAGTTCTCAACGCGATAAAATAAAATAGCCGGGCACGTTAAAAAATCCCGCCATTTAACTATATTTGTTTATAGAGTTAAAATTGCGGTACCTTCGCTCCATACTTTCGGTTTTTTTTTGTTTGATAGCCATCCTGTTGAAGGGACAGGATATTCATTTTTCGCAATTTAACGGGTCTTTATTAAACATTTCACCAGCCTTTACAGGATTATTTAATGGCGATTTTCGGGTGGGTGCTATTTACCGTAGTCAATGGCAGTCGGTGCCCGTTAAATATTCCACGTTTAGTATGGGTGGCGAAGCGCGATTCAGACCAAGGCAATTTCAAAAAGACATGGTGGGCCTTGGACTTGTTTTCAACAATGATAGGGCGGGTGATGCCCGTTATGGCACAACACAATTGTACGCGAAGGGATCGTATATATTTTTAGGCAATCGCGATAGTAGCCTTATAATTACGGTGGGAATGAATATTGGCTGGTGCCAGGTGGGGTTCGATTATACAAAAATGACTTTTGATAACCAGTTTGACGGGCTCCAGTATAATCAAAGCCTGGGTAGCGGGGAGAGCTTTAATTGGACCCGTTATAATTTTGCCGATATAAATCTTGGGGCGGCCGCCCAGTATATTTATAAAGGCAAACACCGTTTCACTTATGGACTTGGCATTCACCACGTAACCCGACCGGTGATTAATTACAATGGCAACGACCTAAGTAAGCTCTATGTGAAGACAACCAATTACCTGAGCTATTCTGCCCCGATTGCTTCTAAAACAGACATAATCGCGGAGGCCCTCATAAGCACGCAGGGTAAAAACTTTGAATTAATTCCGCATGTTTCGTTAAAATATTACATGAATCGCGATTTAAATCAGGCCATTTTGGGAGGCTTGTGTTTCAGAACCAGAGACGCGGTCATTCTGCGAATGGGATATCATTACAAAACCATGCAAAGCGGCATTGCCTACGATATCAACATCAGTAAATTTAATGCAGCGAGTAATTTTCGGGGAGCATTTGAGATCTACGTGAATTATGTGATCAAAAATAAATCAAATTACGTCGCCAAAAAAAGGGTATGCCCCGTATTTATGTAATGGCAAAAAAACGAATCGGGATATTCTTTTTTTATCTGGTATTGTGTGGGGTACTAAACGCTCAATCAGATCGTTCGTTGCGGTTACAATCCGAAGCCGCAATGCTTAATAAGGACTGGTATAGCGCCGCACAGTACTTCAACCGAATGTACAATCGTGATAGTAGCGACATTCTCCTAAAATATAATTACGCTGAAGCCAGCCGTCTTAATTTCGATCTGGATCTGGCACTTCGGTTGTATGGTCGGGTGATTGCTGAAGACAACGGAAAAAAATACCCGCTTACGTTTTATTGGACGGCGCAAATTCTCAAAAGCAAAGGTCAGTACAAAGAAGCAAAAAAGTACTTTACCAAATTTTCAAAAATAAAAACTAAGAGGCAACGGCTCGACTTAGATTATTATATTACCAAAGCAAAACTCGAAATAGAGGCATGTGACCTTGCGCAACTGCTGATTAAAAATCCTGTGAGCTTAACAGTGGAGCATCTTGATACCACAATAAATAGTAAAGTAAGTGAATACGGTGCTTTTGAAAAGGATAGTACTCTTTATTTCTCGTCGGTAAAAAGCGGAAAGAAAAAAGACGTTAACGAGGTAAGTTATAGTAAGATTTATCGGTCGGATATAAAACGTCAAAAGTGGCAGAAGGTGAAAGCCCTTGATACCGCAATTAACGCCACTTACCTGCATAACGCAAATACGTGTTTTAGTAAAGATTACAAACAAATGATCGTATCGCGTTGTACGGCCAGAAATGCTACGGAATACAATTGTGAATTATACGTAAGCGCTTGGATTAATAACCGATGGAAACCACTAATAAGAATGGAAGAACCTATCAATCTACCTGGGTTTAGTTCCACCCAACCGTGTTTTGGTGAAATAGATGGGAAGCAGGTTTTGTTCTTTGCGAGCAATCGCCCGGGAAGTGAAGGGGGGCTGGATATTTGGTACAGCGAAAAAAATAAAGATGGGAGTTTTTCAGAACCCGTCAATGCCGGGAAACAGGTAAATACACCCGATGATGATATTACCCCCTGGTACGTGAGTGCGCAAAAAACACTTTATTTTAGTAGCACCTACCATAAGGGATTGGGCGGCTTCGATATTTTTAAAAGTGTACTCGGAGATAGCTCCCGTTTTTCTGAACCCCAAAATGTAGGTTATCCCATCAATAGCAGCTATAACGACGTTTATTATTCGGTAAATAAAACCGGAAATAGAGTCTATCTTTCCAGTAACAGGGTCGGTTCTTTTTTTGAGAACAAACTCAATTGTTGTAATGACATTTACAGGTTTACCATAGATACCATCAGCGCGCCGCCCACAATTGATACAATGGGCCTTTTAACGGGACAGATGAAATTACTCGTACCTCTTACCCTTTATTTCCACAACGATGAGCCCGATCCTAAAACAAAAAATATAATCACTACAAAAAACTACGAAACCACTTACAATGAGTATAAAAACCTGCTGCCCCAGTATAGAAAAGAATATGCAAGTGGTTTATCGGGCGACGAAAAAGAGGCTGCCCGGTTTAAAGTAGAGAATTTTTTTGCCGACAGTTTGGATGCAGGTATTCAGGATTTAAGAAAATTTTCGGAGTTGTTGTTAAAAGTGCTTCACAAAGGCGAAACGGTAAAAATTACCATGAAAGGTTATTGTAGTCCTTTAGCCAGCACAGATTACAACGTCAACCTGGCAAAACGCCGGATCAGCAGCCTTCGGAATTATTTTACTGAAACTATGGGAGGTGTATTTATCCCGTTCATCAATAACCAAACACCGGGTGAGGGTAACATATTATTTGAAGATGTGGATATAGGGGAACTACCGGCGAGTAAAGTTAGCGACGATTTTAAAGATAAACGCAATTCGGTTTTCAGCCCTTTGGCAGCCTCGGAGCGCAAAATCCAGATTATTGCCGTTAGCTTTGGTAAGTAATAAAAATCATAACTTATTTGTTGTTTTTATCTGTCAAGCAAGCTGGTATTTTCTGTGTTGTCAAAACACCAGAATGGGTATGTCAGTTTAGCGGATAATAGCCAGGTACTTTGACAGAAAAATTTGAACCCCTGGGCTTTTTAACAACAACTGATCGAACACAAACAGTCCCGTTAAAGCACAAGTAAATCCCGCCAAAACATCCATCACGTAATGGTGGCCCGAGTAAACGGCCGAAAACCAAATCCCCATCATAAAAAAAGCAAAGAAAATGTTAATGAGCCCCAGTTTGTTTTTCAACCCAAAATAAAGAACAACTACGGGATAAGCAGAGTGTAAGGAAGGCATGGCAGCAAATACGTTTGAACTTTTTGCGTAAAGTGAATGAAATAAATGGATTCCAAAGAAATCATCGAACCGTGATAGTCCCGCTGTATTGCCGGGTGTATCGAAGTGGAGATCAAACCCAAATTGTTCGACGTACCAGGGTGGTGCAGCGGGATAGGCGTAGTAAACTATAAATCCTAAAAGATTTACGAACAAGAAAGCCAGTGAAAACTGCAGGAACTGCATTTTGTTTTTCCTGAAAAAATAAAACCCAAGTAGCAGTGGTACGGGCATCCAGTTAATATAGAAGAGGCCGCTTAGTACATCCAGGAAGGAGTTGGCATGTTTTTGAGCAAACTCGTTCGGTGTATAGGTATTTTCTTTATCATGAATCCCAAATATTCTTTTTTCGAAGGTATAAAGTTCCTTTATATGTACCGGATTGTATTTGTAATTCGGGAAAGCCTTCATGCTATCGAAAATGATCCAAAAAATCAGGAAAATTGAAAAGGCTAGAATAAATTTTCGTGTTGGAATACTGGCATAGTAAAGCAGGTTGAATAACAAGGTAAGAAAAACCTGGTCGGGTTTAAAACCGATAAGTGCGGCAGAACCGAAAATGTACAACAGTGAAACAAAGCTAACCAACAAAACGTTTTTTTTGGTCGTGTTATTTTGAAGATAAAGAGAGTACCGTTTGATCATGGAATTATTTTTTCTGAAACCGGTTTGTTGTTGCTCACATCTTTCCCGAAAATCTCAACATAAGTAATGTGCGGAAGCCAGAAGGTTCCTCCGTCAATTTTCGCAAAAATTTTATCAATGTAAGCCGGTTTGTTATTGATGTTCATACACGCCCGGTATTTTTTTTCGGTATTTGTTTTAATTAGATAAATGTCGCGCTTTTTGTAAGAAACAAAATTAACCTTAAACGTTTTTTTTTGATTGTCAATACAAAAGCTGGTTAAACCATATGCGTATTTTCTTTGGATGTAGGACAACTCTTTTATACTTCCGTCATCCGCATACCTGATCCAATAGATCTTAATCGGTTCCGTTTCATTTAACATACTGTCTTTAGTGTAATTTAATTCGTAAACAATGGTATTGGTATTGTGGGTACGTTGCACATAAAAGAGCATTCCCGGTTTTTGAGGAGGTACTGGAAAAGTGTCAGCAATGTTAACAGGTTTTTCATAGTGTTTCGGCGATATGTTTTTTTTCGTCGGCGAAACAAATGATGTCCCGATAATAAAAAGAAGCAGGGCTAAAATTATATAAATACTTTTTTTCATATTACATATTTTCAAGTGCCTTTTTACAATCGTTTAGCCGCCTTATGGCTGTCATATTCGATAGAATTGCGACAACAGTGATCGGAATGGTAAATACAGACATACTCTCGAATACATGAAATTTCAGCCCCTCAATGTGTAATTTATAATCTCCTCCAATATAGTTGGCCGCAATGCCACACGCTAATGCCGAAACACCAATGGTGATGACTCTTTCCGGCCGCTGCATCAACCCTCCTTTGCATTCAATGCCTAAGCCTTCCGCGCGTGCGCGGGTATAACTTACCATCATCGATCCTATCAGTGCCAGAAATGCAAACAAGGAGCTTAAAAAATAATGGTGAGCTACCAGGTAATAACAAATCCCCAGGAACATAATCAACTCACTATAACGGTCAAGCACCGAGTCAAAAAGTGCCCCAAATTTACTTGACATATTTCCCAGCCTGGCTACTTGCCCGTCCAGCATATCAAATAAACCGGCAAAGAGGATCATGCTCCCGGCCCAGCCAACATAGGATAAATCACTCCGGTTTTTGTCTTCGGCGCCCACAATGAAGATGATTGCAACGCCGATGTTTAAAATAAAACCAATGCTGGTTACCATGTTGGGTGTTAAACCGGCCTTTATTAAAAATTTAACAAAGGGATTAATGATCACGTAAATTCCTTTTTGCAATTTGTCTCTTTGCGACAAGGGAAGGGCGATTTTTTTTTGTTGGAGGGTGGTTGTTTTCATGTCTAAAAATCAAATTTAAAACGGGCGCGCAATCCTAGTTCCGAAATCTCCGGATGATCGAGGTATGTAAAGCGCTTAATTAGGTCAATTCTAAAAAATTTAAAAATATTGGCGATAGCCACACTGCCCTCTATGTAAGGTGTTTTGTCAAGACTGTAGGTAATGGGAATTCCTTCATTGGTGCGGGGGAATTTAAGGAGTTCGGGGTTGTTGGGATTCTTATTTGCTGGTGATAAACTACCATATAAAATTTTGCCACTAATGGCTTCCCGCCATTTCAAACGCCGAAGTAAGGGGATTTTATTAAAAAAGAATCCGTTGAAACAATGATCTATCGTAACACTCGCATATTGATCGCTCACAAATTCAAGAAAGTTCATCAGGTTATACGATTGCAGCTGATATGCGTAGGTTTGATTTGCTCTGTGGATGTCGAGTAAAGGGAATGGCACTGTTCCGAAAATCTTACCTCCTTCTAATGCGATATCAGTATAACCTAGTTGCGAGAGATAAAAACGTTTACTTATGTTTATAGAAATATTTTTGTAGTCATATTGGCCGCCCAGGAAACCTTTAAATCCCTGTATGTAACGCAACGTGAAGATTGGATTTTTGAATGATATCGGAATCCTGTAAGTTTTGCCCTGGTAAAATTTTTCATTGGGCGCCCACCGCAACGTTATTGATGCCTCTGAAGTTTGAATGTTTTTTACATTCGTCAACACCTCGTTATAATTAGTATAACTGTACACAAGATCACCTGCGGCGTTCTGTGCCCAGTTTTTATACCCGATGGCAAAGGAAAGATGGTTCTTGAATTCGTTGAGGTATTCGAAATTTACAATGTCGTTATAAAGCCATTTATTGTTGTTACCCCGCTTGAAAGATAAGAGGATATTATCTTCCTGGATGAACTGCAATTCCTGCCCTGGAATCTTGGTGTCTTTTTGATAACTTAATTTTATGGATTTCACCGGAAATTCATAAATGCTTCGTTTGCTAAGCGAATAAGTGGCTCCAAAATAATATTTCCATTTTTCATCTTTAAAACCGTAAGCGCCGTAACCTTCAAATACGACGCGTTTGCTGAAAGAGTTGGTGGTTCGTCCACCTGCTCTTAACCGGAAACCCTCAACAGGGTTAAAACTGTAAAACGTGCTCACGGGACCAAGATCAAAATAGGGACCAATGGTCTTATAACCTGCAAACAGTAGAACCAGCACATCCAGCGATCGTTTAAACACCGGGACTTTTTTTATACTGTCAATGGTTGTATATACACCCCTTTCCGATTTTGATAACTCGGAGTGTCTTTTTTTGGTCCAGAAATCTTCGGTTTGGGTATTGGCGCTGTCTGCTGTAACTATGGCATCACCCTTAAACTCGTTTTCAGGTCGGGGATTGTTTAAAATGAAGTTTTTATAGGAGACAGAGCGTTGACCGAAGATCCCCATTTTCCCTTTGGCCAAACCGAAATCTGCCGAAAACTCGTCATTCACCAGAGTATACCCTTGTCCGGGTTTTTTTTCGAAGTCCTGCGAAATTTTTAATTCCTTCACCCAATTCAGATTAATGTCCTTATTAACACCCATGTCAATTTTAGCTACCGCATAATTGCTGTCGAGGGTAACATACATCGTTCCCTGGAAAAGAAAGTCCGAGTGATTTCTTGGCACAAAACCCAACCGTATAAATTTAGAACCGTTGTCATCGATGGTATCTGTAATAAAGAATTTATAAAAGACCGGTGAGCCATTAGCAATGGGGCTTAAGAATTGGTTGGTTAACAGGGTAATGTTGTTGTCATAAATGTTGATGTCTTGGTATAAGTATTTCATATAGGCATCCAATCCCTGATTATCCACGTAACCTTCGAAAGCAACAGTTTTGTTACCCTTTACAATTTCTTTCCTGGCGCCGGGTGATTTACGGTACCTTACATCAGAAATTGATTCTTTTAGAAAAACGGGTAAAACGGCTTTACCACTTAATTTGGTGGTATCAATATTTTCGAATACAAATTGAAATTTCCGGAAGGCTTTCCTGTTTTGAAATTTTTCAGTGATATTACTTAACGCGAACTGAACCTTTTCGTATTTTTCATATTCATAATAATCAAATCCTTCAATCCTGTTTTGAGGTTTATGGGCAATTATCTTCCTAATTAATTCCACGGCCGGATTGTCTTTGTTTCTGTACTTACTCTTTTGCGCCTTTATCGTTACTTCATTCAGTTCTTTTGAATCGGTGACCAATTTAAAATTGACGGTCTGTTCTGTTCCAGACACCACTTCTTTGCTTACGGGTTTATAACCAATTAATAAAACTTTTAGTTTGGTATAATTTTTTTCAGTTGTCAGCGTAAATTCCCCTCTTTCATTCGTAGTAGTCCCGGTACTTGATTCGTCAAAAAAAACCGTTGCAAAGGGTAACCGTTCGTTCGTTTTGGCATCCGAAATAACCCCCTTTACAACTGTGTTCTGGCCATAAACACATTGCAGGCACGCCATAAGGAAAATAACCAGGGCCTTATTTGCGGAGCACTTTTTCATGGGGCTGAAACACATAATATTTTTGCAATGAGTAGTTAAATCCGATACCAACGGTTATGGCAGTGATTATTTTCGATACAATGTAATTTGATCCGGGTAAAAGCAACAGAAGATATAAGCCGCTGGTATTGAGCAACAGGCTGCCAATCCAAACAAGCCCGTAACGTAGGCCCTGCCGCATGAAATTTTCTTTTCCACTTTCAAACGACCAGTATTTGTTAATGCCGAAATTAGTCAGCGCTCCCGTCGCGGCACCGGCAACCGTTGCAGCGATGTAGTGTGCGTGTAGTGTTTCTACAAGCAGGATCGTGATCAGAAAATCAACACCGGTTGCGATTAAAGAAGATATTTGTGACTTAAAAAAAATCCACATATTAACCAATAATAAAAAGGGCGCTTTGTAAAACAATGTTTGAATAAATCCCCGCTACTACGTCATCTGTCATCACACCCCAGCCTCCTGGTAAATGTTCTGTTTTCCTGATAAATAGCGGTTTGTAAATGTCAAAAAAACGGAACAGGATAAAGCCGGAAAGTAATGTGATAAAACCGAGGGGTAAAAAAAGTACGCTCACGCACATGCCAACCGCTTCATCAATCACCACGTACTTACTGTCTTTCCCCCAGCTTTTTTCTACTTTGGCAGAAACGTGTACCCCTAACGCCATAAGGGCTACGCATAAGGAAAAGAGCCGGTTTGGAGTGTAAATATTAAATTGCACTCCGTAGTAAAGCAACACACCCACAAACAATGCTGCAATAGTACCGGCCCCTTTTCCTATGTAGCCAATGCCGAAAAAAGTGGCTATGAATTTATAGCCGCTCATTACATTGATTCAACCAGTTCCTGATAGTAATCCAAACCGAGATGGGTGATAAGGTCTTCGCCCATCATGTGCCTCAATGTGTTTTGTAGTTTAATAAGTTGTTTAAAGATATCGTGTTCGGGTTTTAAACCGTCGGCCGTTTGCGGCGATTTTAAATAAAAGGACAGCCACTCCTGTATCCCACTCATGTTAGCGCGTTTGGCGAGATCCATGAACAAGGCAAGGTCTAACACAATCGGCGCGGCTAAAATCGAATCTCTGCATAAAAAGTTAATTTTTATTTGCATGGGGTATCCCATCCATCCAAAAATATCAATGTTGTCCCAGCTTTCTTTATTGTCGCCCCGGGGTGGGTAATAATTGATGCGCACCTTGTGGTACATGTCGCCATACAACGCGGGATTGGATTCCGGTTGAAAAATTTCGTCCAGTACGCTCAACTTTGACACTTCTTTGGTTTTAAAGTTTTCCGGGTCGTCCAGAACTTTCCCGTCGCGGTTGCCAAGGATGTTTGTCGAAAACCAACCGTTCACACCAAGCGCCCGGGCGTGTAATCCCGGCGCAACAATGGTTTTCATAAGCGTTTGCCCCGTTTTAAAGTCTTTACCGGCAATAGGGGTGTTGGTTTCCCTGGCTAATTCCAGTAAGGCGGGAATATCAACCGTCAAATTTGGCGCCCCGTTGGCGAACGGAATACCCATTTTTAACGCCGCATACGCGTAGATCATACTAGGAGCAATGTTCTCCGCGTTGTTTTTTAAGGCAATTTCAAACAAATCAAGACTGTTGTGAATGTCTGATGGTTCAATGTATTTTTCTGTGGAGGCGCACCATACAATTACCACGCGCTCGCAGTTGTTTTCCTTTTTAAAATTTTCAATGTCTTTCATTAACGCCAACGCAAGGTCATATTTTGTGGCTGCCGTTTTAATGTTTGGGCCGGTAATGTTTTTTATATAACTACTGTCGAAAACAGCGGCCATCGGTTTTATTTTTTCCAGTTCGTTTTTAAGTTCGTATATCTGGTGTACTTCGAGCACTTTCGCGTTTAACGCCGATTCGTAAACGTTATCGTCGTAAATATCCCAACCGCCAAACACGATGTCGTTTAAATCCGCAAGGGGCACAAACTCTTTAATCAGTGGGTTCCTGTTGTCGGTCCTTTTTCCCAAACGGATCGTACTCATCTGTGTTAGCGATCCGATCGGTTGCGACATTCCTTTTTTTACTGCTTCAACACCGGCAATTAAGGTAGTTGCTACGGCGCCCAGTCCGGGGATCAAAATCCCTAATTTTCCCTTTGCGGGTTGTGGTTTTTTAATTGTGTCCATTTTTTGTCATTTTAAAAGTTATTAGTTGAACCATTTGTTTTTTTTATACCAGGCGCTGGTTTCTTTTACGCCCTCCTTAAGTGTATATTGTGGTATATAGTCGAGCTCGGCGTAAGTATCTTGCACCCGGCATACCCAGCTCGGGGCAACCAGCTCGTGGTATTTTTCAAGGCTAAGTGCGCTTACCCCTCCCAGCAGAGCATAACCGGTCTGTGAAATCCATGATAGGACTTTGATAACGGTAAGTGGAATCACAAGGGTTATTGGTTTTTTTCCAAGTGATTCGGCAATGGCACCAGGAAAGCTCTGTTTGTCATAAATATGACCATCCGTTGCAAAATAGATTTTATCGGGCATGCCTTTTTCGAGGGCATGAAAAATAAGGTAAGTCAGATCCTTTACGTAAATGAATGTGAGATCTTGGCGGTGAAATCCCAAGACCGGATTAAATCCGCGGTTCACAAGCTTAAATACCGATAACAGGTCTTTTTCTCCTTCCCCGTAAACTGCTGTTGGTCGTACAATAACAGTTGGTATGTTAGCGGAGTTTAGAATGAACTGTTCGGCTTCCAGCTTACTTTTCCCATAGGTGGTAATGGGCTGCGATTGTTCCTTTTCGATGAATTGACCCGGTTTTCCGGGACCGCAGGCAGCCAGACTGCTGATAAATACTATTTTTTTAGGAAGATAGTTTAAACGTTCAAGGGCTGTGTACAAATTGAAGGTGCCGTTGTAATTGACTGTACGAATTTCTTCTTTTGAATTTGATTTAGTGAGGGCGGCGGCGTGGATGATGTAATCGAGTTTTACGCCCTGTTTTTTAAGTTGAGCAAAGGCCGCCAATAAACTGTCATAATTCGTTACATCGCCGTAAATAAGGTTAATGTCTGAAAGATTCTGGATATTGCTGGTTGTGCGTACCAGAGCATAAACCTCATATCCCCGGCCAATCCCCAACCCGATAAGGTGTGAACCAATAAAGCCGCTGGCTCCAGTAATAAGTAAGGTTGGTTTCGTACTCATAGTTTAGTTTAATGACATGGTATAGAGGCGGTGTGTTTTATAAACCTTACTCCCTATGTTTTGTAATTCACGGTTCATCATTTCGTTATTCTCCAGTATCCAAGAGGCTTCTCCACCAAGAAGTCCCTTCTTATTTACGGCCTCATTTATTTTGGTATAAAAACAGGCTTCTATTCCCTGCATGCGGTAATCGTTTAATACGCCAAGGGTAATTACCCGTACCGTTTTTATTTTCGATTTGTTCAACAACAGTTTAAATATCCCGTAAGGGAGAAGCCGGCCCCTTTTCACATTTTTTTGAACTTCATTGATATTTGGCAGGGCCAGTGAAAATCCAATGATCTCATTGTTTTTTTCGGCCACATGCACAAAATCCTTGTCGAGGATCAATTTCATGTCTTTGGCCACGTAGTCAAATTCTTCGTCGGTAAAAGGTACAAAGCCCCAGTTCTTATCCCATGCTTCATTGTAAATGCGTTTGATGCTTTTTACTTCCTCTTTAAAGTTTTTTAGATTAACAGTGCGAATGGTAATACCATTTTTATTGAGCCGCTGTTCTATGTTCTTTGCAAGTGTAAGTACGCGTTTCGGAATCGTGTCCTTGTCGAACCAATAGGAGAAAAGATCCATACGCTTCCCAAAACCATATTTTTCAATAAAAAACTGGTAGTAAGGTTTGTTGTAGGTCATCATCACCTGTGGTGGTTGATCGAATCCACGAATTAGGAGACCGCAGGGGTCATTCGTTGAGAAGTTAACCGGCCCCAGGATTCCTTTCAAGCCCTTACCTGAAACCCATTTAACGGCTTCGTCCAGCAATAGTTTGGCGGTATCATAATCTTCTACCACATCAAAAAAGCCAAAAAAACCACTTGCGTCCTTTGTAAATGTTACATGGTTTTTATTGTGAATAGCCGCGATCCGCCCCTTGATTTGCCCGTTGTTTTCGGCCAGAAACAACTGCACGCTGATATGCTTCAGCGATGGATGTTTACCTTCCGTTAGCATATCCCGTTGCGCAATAAATAATTCGGGAACATAGTTTTTATCGCCAGCGTAGAGGTCGTGCGGAAAATCAATAAACCGTTTTAAATCCTGTTTTGAAGAAACCTGTATTATTTTCATCATTTTGTAACAACTAATTTGAAACCAGCGATTGACGTTGAATGTGAAGTTGTTTGGCCACCTTGTCTATTTTTTCGAGTGCGAATTCGATTTGCTGTTTGGTATGCGTTGCCATCAAGGAGAAGCGTATCAGGCTGGAATCCGATTTTACCGCTGGCGACACCACCGGGTTTACAAAAACTTGTTCATCCAACAGGTACTTGGTCATCTGATAAGTTTTTAAATCGTCTCTTACGTAAATGGGAATTATTGGTGTTTGTGTAGGTCCGATTTCAAACCCTAATTCCTGTAGGCACTTAATAGTATAGCGGGTGTTGTCCCAAAGTGTTTCAATCCGCCAAGGCTCGTTTTGTATGATATCGAGGGCGGCAGACGCGCTCGCTACCGATGCTGGGGTGGCACTGGCGCTGAAAATGAGCGACCGGGCGTTATGTTTCAAATACTCAATAACATCCGAATCGGCGGCTACAAAACCACCCAGCGACGCCAATGATTTACTGAATGTGCCAACAACGATGTCTGTTTTATCAGTTAGGTTAAAATGGTCTGCGGTACCCCTCCCTGAGTTTCCCAGCACACCTAACGCGTGCGCGTCGTCTACAACGATCATGGCCTCGTATTTTTCACACAGCGATACAATCCCGGGGAGGTCAGCTATATCCCCTTCCATGCTAAATACGCCGTCCACTACCACCATCTTAATTGCATCTACGGGGATGGACGCAAGGACTTTTTCAAGGCTTTCCATGTCGTTGTGTTTAAACTTCAGAATCTTCGAAAACGAAAGTCGCGTACCTTCGTATATAGAGGCGTGGTCTGATTCGTCGATGACGATGTAATCATGCCTGCCGGTTAACGACGCTACCACTCCCAAATTGGTTTGGTAGCCGGTACTAAACACTAACGCAGACTCCTTATTCAAAAATTTCGCCAGTTTTTCCTCGAGTTCAAGATGAATATCAAGCGTTCCGTTTAAAAATCGAGAGCCGGCGCATCCGGTGCCGTATTTGTCAATGGCTTTTTTTGCCTTTTCTTTGATGTAGGGATGGTTTGTTAATCCCATATAACTATTGGAGCCGAACATCAGCGTGTCCTTCCCCTGTATCTTTACGATTGTGTCCTGATCTGACGAAATAGGGCGGAAGTAAGGATAGATGCCGGCCGCACGTGCTTCTTCCGGGCGTTTATCCGATTGTAGTTTTCTTTGCGCGTATAAATTTTTCATGGGCTTTTATGGTATAACGTGAGTGGTTGGTTGAGATCATTCACCGTGTTGATTTTTGTGCGGCGCACATTCATGTTTTATAATGTCTAATACTTTTGTGCATGCGGCTAAATCTTCACGCTTTATTTTTTTTATTAGTTCTTTCTCTATTTTGGCGAAGGATTCGGTGGCTCCCTTTGCGATTTTTATCCCCTCTTTGGTTACCTCGATCATGTTCTTTCGTCGGTCGCCAATTACCGGTATACGTTTAACAAAGTGTTTTTTTTCAAGGATATCGATCGTTCTCAATATGCCGGATTTATTTTTTTGCACCAGCATGGCCAGATCATTCTGAATAATTTTCTTTTCGGGGTGCGAAGCAATCAGCAATAAAACATCCATCTGCTCAAATGTGATGTTAGTCCCCATCGCAGAGAAATAGCTGTTAATACTGTTAGTAAGCAGTCGGCCGGTGTGAACAATAGAGGCGCCTAACTTATTTTTTACCTTTGGAATCATATCAGGTTCATCTAATTGATTAATCAACAATTGATGATGCAAAGGTCAATTAGGATATAGTTGATACAAAGGTCTATTGTTCGGTAGAATTGGTCAAAATTCCGTTTCTCTGTGGTTAAAAAAAAGTTTGATTTTCACATACTCATTGAAAGTATTATGAATAAAGGGTTTTGGGAGCTTCAGAGTTTTTAATAAAATTATTTTTTTTACATTTTTATCATTTATCTGAATCGATTTGCTCTGAAAAGACCATAGCATTTCCACCAATCCGTAAAATTGTGTAGTGGGAAAATCAAAAAAATGTTACGCCAAACGGTGATTGCGGTATTGCGATGGGGATAACCCTATGTGACGTTTAAAGAACTTTCCTAAAAAAGACTGGTCTGAAAAATGAAGCGCGTCGGCGATTTGCGCGATAGACAGGCGTGGATTATTCAGCAACACCTTGGCTTCATACATAACTCTTTCATCAATTATTACACTCGCAGGCTGCCCCGTAACTTCATGTACAATCTCAGTGAGGTATTTTGGGGTGATGGACAATTGCTCCGCGTAAAACTTTACACTTCTGTTTTCTTTAAAGTTCAAATCAACTAATTGACCAAACTGCATAACCAGATCCTGTTTACGCGAAATTTTTTGTTTGTTGTTAAGGTTATATTTTACCGCAATTCCTGCCATTTCCGTTAAAAATATTTTGAAGGTGTACTTTACGATCTCTTCTCCAAACGGGTGTTCATTAAGCGCGTCGTTTTTTTCTTTGAGGGTTTCAATAATTGTTTTTAGATTGCTAAGCTCTTTGTCTGTAACTTTAATAAACCCTTCGTTAAAACGTGAATTGAAGTCCAGTAGGTCAATTTCCTGTTTGTCCATACCAATCTGCATCAAAAATTTGGAAGTGAAAATCACTTTATAAATCTCCAGATCTTCCGTGGCGGACACCAATTGTTTAATGGTGTTGGGAATGATGAACAGAATACTGTTGGCCGGAATTTTCTGCTCTTTTAAATTAAGTTTGAGATTTACCTCGCCCTTTATCAGCAGCGTAACTGCAAAAAAGTCCGATCGGCTTTCATCATAAATATTAAAGTGTGTGGGCGGCGCAACGCAGGTTCCAACATGCAATTCAAAAACCTTTTTGTCTTCAGAAATATCAGAAAATTTGCATACAGCGGCTTGGTTGTTCATAAGTGCGTGTTTTGAACGAATTTTCGGTAAAACTAGGGAAACTTTAATTGTTTTGCAAGTTTCTTGATTTTTTTTCTGGCAATTAACATGGCCCCTTTTTTTGTTTCATCGCCACCTGACCGGAAACGCAAATGCCGGAATTCCTCTACTGCGCCTGGTCTGAATGGTGGCCGGTTCTTTTTTTGAACAAGTAACCAACAGGTTTCTCCCTATTTTGCTTACACAAGATTGTTTACTCGAAACGCAAACTTTCAATCGGGTCGAGCTGTGAGGCACGTTTGGCCGGAATGTAACCACTTACCAGGCCAACAATGATGCATATGATCACGCCTGTAATGATCCAGAACCAGGGTATAAAGAAACCGGTGTCTAATGCGTAACTAATTACATTACCAATCGTGATACCAAATAAAATGCCAATAATCCCACCCATCACACAGATCACCACACTCTCTATCAGAAACTGGTTTTTGATCGCTTGTTGCGTTGCACCCATAGCTTTACGGATTCCAATTTCGCGTGTGCGTTCGGTGACACTCACCAACATAATATTCATTAAACCAATGGCCGCGCCTAATAAGGTAATTAACGCAATAATCGTGGCACCTGCGGTTACCGTGCTTATTTCCTTAAGGAGCATGGAGGCCAGGTTATCCGATTTGATGATATCAAAATTATCTCTACCCGTTACGGGGATCTTTCTTATTTTTCTAAACGCGCCGCGCGCCTCATTCAAAATAATGTCCAGTAACCTTGTGTTTTTTGTCAGCACGTTAATAGTAAATGTCATGTCGTTGCTGCCAAAGTATTGTCGGGCATTGGTCAAGGGAATAATACAAATTTTGTCACCGCCAAAGCCAGAACTGTTTCCCTTGCTTTTAAGCACCCCAATCACCTTGTAACGATTAGCACCTATTTTAATAAATTTATCTATTGGATGACCTTCCTCTCCAAATAATGCGGTGGCAACGTCCTTGCCAATAATGGTAATGTGCCCGCTACCATTCACTTCCACAGCTGTAAAGTTCCGTCCTTGCTCCAATTCGTAAGCGGCGGTAGTCATGTAATTTTCATCGCTACCAAATACCTGTATATTAGGATTGGTTTTTTTTCCACCATATTTGAGACGGGCCACCTGACTGGCCATTGTTGACACCGATGTAATTACCGGGTAGTTAAATTCGTTTTTAAATCGTTGCGCCTCTTTAAAAGTGATCTTGTTAAACGTTTTTGCTTTTTTACCACGTCTGCCAACGCGTATATTCATGTCGGCATTGCGTATGGTAAATGTATTGGCGCCCATACTGGTAAAATTATTATTAATGCCATTTTTAATGGCGTCGATGGCAGAAAGAATACCTACAAGCGCCATGATACCGATACTAATAATGAGCATAGTAATAACGGCTCTCAATCGGTTGGCTTTAATTGAGTCTAAAGCAATATTGACGTTTTCTTTAAAAAAAGACACACATTAAAGTTAAGTAATTAATCGCCAGTTGAGGGTGTATAAATGACAAATTGAAATAATAGGTTTTAAGCGGCTGTATAACCGGATAATAGATATGAACTTTTCTATTCACGTGAGTAGACCGAATTTACCCATTATATTATAATGAATCATCCATCAGTATTTTGTTTTGTGGTTCTTTTTGGTAATTTAGATGCATATTAACCCCGCAAAAAAAAATAACATGATGCCAAACATTCACATCAGTTTTTTAGCAATTCTTATTGCTGTCATTGCACATTTTGTGCTCGGATTTATTTGGTACACACCTCTATTTGGAAAAATATGGGCGAAAGAACTTGGATTTAATACAGATCAAAAGCCGCCGGCTGGCGCATTGGTCAAAGGCATGGTCTTTAACCTGATTGGTAATTTCCTAATGGCATGGGTATTTGCCCATAACCTGGCTGTTTGGAATCCTGTAACCTGGGGCCTGGAGGCGTCACCCGAAATGACCACAACAGGTATGGCCATGGCTGGCGCTATTTTTACCTGGCTTGGTTTTTTTGTGCCGGTTGATCTGAATACAGTGGCCTGGGAAATGAAATCATGGAAATTGTTTTTCATTAATACGGGTTACCATTTATTATCGCTCATTGTGGTTGCCCAAATTCTTGTACACATGTAAAAAAAGAATCATTAAAACACGAAACCCCGTTATATAAAATATAACGGGGTTTTAGTTTTATAGGAGATGTGTTATTTGTAAATTTCCTTTTTGGCCGCTAACAGGGTATTTTTAATCAGTGAGGCAATGGTCATAGGCCCTACACCCCCGGGTACGGGAGTTATATAACTACATTTTGGCGCTACCTCGTCAAACTTCACATCCCCTTTTAATTTAAATCCGCTTTTCGTCTCCAGACTGGCTACACGCGTAGTGCCCACATCAATTACCACGGCGCCTTCCTTTACCATGTCCGCTTTTAAAAATTCAGGACTTCCCAAAGCGCAGATAATAATATCCGCGTTTCGGGTATGTGAAATCAGATTCTCCGTTTTGCTGTGACAAAGCGTAACGGTACAATTGCCCAAAGCGGTATTCTTCGCCAACAAAATACTCATGGGAGATCCTACAATGTGGCTGCGCCCAATTACCACGCAGTTTTTTCCGCTCGTTTCGATATGGTATTTTTCCAATAACTGCACAATACCGTAAGGCGTAGCGCTGACATAGCATGGCAGGTTAAGCACCATGCGTCCAACGTTAATCGGATGAAAGCCATCCACATCTTTAGACGGTTTAATGGCTTCAATCACTTTGTGCTCGTTGATATGACGTGGCAGTGGCAATTGAACAATAAAACCATCCACATGATTGTTATTGTTAAGATCGTTAACTGCCTGCAGTAATTTTTCCTCGGTCACGTATTCCGGAAAACGGAGCAGGGTGGATTTAAATCCCACGTGCTCGCAGGCTTTAATTTTACTGGCTACATATGTTTCGCTACCGCCGTCATTACCAACCAGTATGGCTGCCAGGTGGGGTTGTTTCAGGCCGCTCGCCATCATTTGTTTTACCTCCTGGGCAATGTCTTCCTGAATTTGAAGCGATATTTTTTTCCCGTCTATGAGCTGCATTAATATTTTTTTGTTTTATAAAATGTGTAAGTCTTTCCTCCGCGCAAATCAGTCTCTTCGATGGTCATTTTAGCAGAATAATGGCCACTCATATACGGAGTATACAGATTAATGATGTTTGTATCATTAACGAGTTCAGTTTTCTCTATAATTTTGAATCTGGAACTGCCAACATATAAAAATTGATCAGAATATCTTACTTTCCCGATAGCTTCCGCAGATCTACCCTTGCCGCAGGCTCTCGCGGGGCCGTAATGCCCTTTTCCGTCCCTTTTAATTTCAAGCTCCATCCACGAACAGTCTGAATTGTAACTGGCCCAAAATCCATATAGGTCAACAGGATATTTCGATATTTTTTTGCAAGTACTTAATAGGACCAATAAGAAAATAAATATGGCAATTTTCAGGAAATGCTTCATGGATAATAATCAATTTAATCCTCTTAAATTTTCAGAAATCAGAACCTACCTTTTCGGCATACCGCCCCCAGCCATTCCTTTTGGCATATTGCGCATCAATTTACTCATGGCGTTTTTGTCATTCATCATGCGCATCATTTTGCGGGTATCTTCAAATTGTTTCAAAAGTTTGTTTACTTCCTGTATGCCCTGACCGCTGCCTTTTGCTACGCGTTGCCTCCGCGATCCGTTCAATAAATCGGGTTGACTGCGTTCTTCTGGTGTCATACTGAAGATAATAGCTTCAATGCCTTTAAAAGCATTGTCATCAATATCCATATCTTTCACTGCCTTTCCTACACCCGGGATCATGCCAACAAGGTCTTTGATATTTCCCATTTTTTTGATCTGTTGTAACTGACCTAAAAAGTCATTAAAGTCAAATTTATTGGAAGCAATTTTCTTGTTTAATTTCCTGGCTTCTTCCTCATTAAATTGTTCCTGCGCCCTCTCTACAAGTGTTACCACGTCACCCATGCCAAGGATCCTGTCCGCCATACGTTCCGGATAAAATACATCCAGCGCATCCATTTTTTCGCCAGTACCAATAAATTTAATCGGTTTGTTCACCACGCTCTTAATAGATAAAGCAGCACCACCACGGGTATCGCCATCCAGCTTGGTTAAAATAACGCCGTCAAAATCTAACCGGTCGTTAAAAGCCTTTGCCGTATTCACGGCGTCCTGGCCGGTCATGCTATCTACTACAAATAAAATTTCGTTGGGTTTGATTGCTTTTTTTACATCCGCAATCTCGTTCATCATTTGCTCGTCTACTGCCAGGCGACCCGCAGTATCTATCAGTACAACACTGTTGCCGTTTTCTTTGGCCTGTTTTATGGCCGCTTCCGCAATCTTCACCGGATTTTTTTCTTCCCGGTTGCTGAATACTTCAACGCCCAGTTGTTCTCCTAAAACGTGCAGTTGGTCAATGGCCGCAGGACGGTAAACGTCACAAGCCACCATCAAAGGCTTTTTGCCTTTTTTGGTTTTTAAATAATTGGCAAGTTTTCCGGTAAAGGTTGTTTTACCAGAACCTTGTAAACCACTCATGAGAATAATCGTCGGGTTTCCGCCAAGGTAGATATCTTCCTTGGTACCGCCCATCAGGGTAGCAAGTTCGTCGTGCGTAATTTTGATGAGCAATTGCCCGGGTGATACCGAGGTGAGTACATTTTGTCCGAGTGCCTTTTCCTTTACGGTATCTGTAAACGATTTAGCAACTTTATAGTTAACGTCAGCGTCCAACAGCGCTTTACGCACTTCTTTCATGGTTTCTGCTACGTTTATTTCTGTAATCTTTCCCTGCCCCTTTAAAACCTTGAAGGCACGGTCCAGCTTATCTTGTAAATTATCAAACATCTCTCAATTTTTTTAATAGGGGCAAAGTTACAAAAAATGCTGGTTATCACTTGTTTTTTAGCACTAAATACTCCGGAAATTAATGCGGCATACTATTTTTAAGCGCCTTGTAAAACTCAGGGTACTCTTTATTATCAGGATCAAGTTCGCACGCTTTTTTCAGGTCACTCAGGGCTTCGTTCCAATTTCTCAAATCCACAAGGCATTTTGCTCTGTGCACATAAAATACTGCATTGCTGGGGTCTCCTTTAATGGCATTGTTAAGTGCTTCCAGATTTTTTTGCGATTCAGCACGCAAATGAGCCGTTGCATTGGCAGGGTCAGCCATAATATCCCGGTTTAATTTTTCAACATGTTTAAGAGCTTGGCTTTGTTGATCCATCTCCGCCATTTTTTTTAGAATATCAGTCGGCAATAAAGCCACATAATTATCTCCAAATTGTGTCAGTATTCTGAAATTAATCAGCGCATTTTCAAAATCCTGAAAACGATAGTAAGTAACTGTTTTATTCAAAAAAATGTTGGCATTGGACCCCAACTTCAGTGCAGCGTCCAGGTCAGCAATTGCCAGTTCCTTTTCACCCATTTCAGTGTAAACGTTTGCCCGGTTGGCCAGCGATTGAATTCTATTAGGTTGCAATTCTATCGCTTTATTAAAACATAAAAGCGCGGCTTCCAGTTGATGGGCATTGTACAAGATATTCCCTTTTAGAAAATGGAATACATAGTTTTTAGGACTGTCTTCAATACCCTCATTCACATAGTTTAAACCGCTGCTATACGTTTCAGAACGCATAAATGTCTTTATTGCCAGTGCAATCAGAAGGGTAATAAATATTGTTTTGGTTTGACCTTTATTAAAATTTAATTGAAGCTGGCTGGCAAATAAAATAAAACCAACAAAAGGCAAATAAATTCTATGCTCATAATGCTCTCCCAGAATGCTTGAAGCACCAAAAAATATGGGAAGGGCCAGTCCTGCAAAAAAAAGTAAAATTCCGACACCTGCAATTTTTTTATGTTTAAGTCCCAATAGAAAGGTTAAGCCGATCAGTATTCCCAATGTTACAACCCCGGCAATCAACGAGGAATTTTGCACAGTTGGCGTCACCGAGGCCGAAAATGGCCAGAGAATTTTGCCGATGTAAATCAAAAATCCTGGTACCATATTTTGAAGAACCACTGAAAATTCTTTGTTATTTGGAAGGGAGGAGGTCGTAAGAACTGAATTTTTTATGAAAAACCAGGATAATGAAATAACTAACCAGCCGATAGCAGGAGTAAGGTATTGTTTTTTATTCGGAAGTTCCAGGCAGCAATAAATTAATGAAATGTAAACAAGAGGTAAAATAACCGCAGTTTCTTTGCTAAACAAAGCGAAAATAAAAAATAAAAAATGCAGGCTTAAGGCATAAATCGATCTCCTTTCAATATACTTCAATAAAAAGTTAAAAGACAGCAGGGAAAAAAAACACAGCAAAACATCATTTCTTCCCGGAACCCAC
>Ga0247723_1000555_pt1 | contig 25421 bp, 43 predicted proteins | sample MSEWelMarce5H_FC_FD_189079 | JGI IMG/M metagenome (GOLD analysis project Ga0247723, IMG submission 189079) | Subsurface sediment microbial communities from gas well in West Virginia, United States - MSEEL Well Study Marcellus 5H_FC | ecosystem: Environmental > Terrestrial > Deep subsurface >... | reverse complement strand
ATGGTCAGGTCCATGTCTAGCACAAGCGCCGCTGTAGGATCAGTCGCATTCCGACCTAATCGCATTACGAACCATTCGCGTTACGAGCTATTCGTCATACGACATGTTCGCATTACGATATGTTCGTACTACGATATAGTCGCATCACGATATAGTCGTACTACGATATGATCGCACTACGATCTAATCGTCACCAGATATAATCGTCATACGATTTATTCGTTGTACGACTATATCGTCGTTCGACATATCGTCAGGCTTAACCGTGGGCGTGACGTCTATCATGCGGGACGCTCGAGCCTCGCTTGCGCGGTTCGCCAGTTGTTCGAGGGCTTCTAGGTGCAGGGCCGATAAGGACGCTTCCACCTTCACGTCGAGCGACGCTTTGGGGCGCCCGAGGTTTCGGTCGAGAATCTCTTTGACGGCCACAATGGCCACCTTTTCGTCCTCACTATCCAAGAGTTTCGATAACCTACCGATCGCGCGGGGCGTTAGCTGGTCCAGTTGGTTTTTCATGCGGGCTTTGTATCGCTCCAACCCTGAACCGTTTAGTTTCTCCCCCGGTAGCAGTTGGCCCTTTGCATTGCGCTTCGGCTTCCGCTGTTCTTCTTGTGGTATCTGAGCACCGCTCATGCCTAGTCCCCTTCCCCGTTCAAAATCAGCAAGTCACTGTTATCTAACACTATCCCGCCTATCCTCCAAACGCGCCCCAAAATACTTTTGTAAATCTTGTAAATAGCAGTTGCTAGATAGGACATTGCGGCCTATATTCAACCCATGAAAACGCGCTGCGGCGCAACTAGGGGAAAGAAACATGTCCAACAATTACAGCATTGAATACACAGACACATTCGCTGGCGAAGCCAATTATTCATGGGTAAAGCGCGCATCTGTAGCCATGCCAGAGTTGACGCATTACGGCTATGACGGCGGAGCCAACTATGTGCGCGCCAACAAAATCTTTAACCGTGAACTAATGAAGCAAGCTAAAGCAAAGGTTGGCTTGACTGGCGTCCGCGGCAAGGTTGACCATCATGGCGACATGATCGAATTTCGCCCCTATGGTTCATGCACGGTTATGTTCATCAATTACAACGACTAACAGGGGCGCAAGCCCCCTACCTACCCTAACTTAACCCGCGCCTAAAGCGCCACCAAAGGAAACCAACCATCTAACGCACTAAAAAAACCCGCTGGCGCTTGCTGGCGGGTTTTCTGTATTCAACGCCTTGCCGCCTAGGAAGCCCCTAGAACGGCATGGCGTCGCCCTTGGACGGTATGGTACTAGACACTAGTTGTGCGCCGGGGAAAGCCCCCTTGATAGCTTCCAAGCGCACGCGTTCGGCGATGATGTCATAAGCCGCCAACAGCTCCCCCACATGGACCACGCGAACATGCTCAGGCGCTTGATCCGTTGCCGCGTCATAGCGTGACCCTGTGACTATCCAATGCTCTCGGCCTTTGTACAGGGTCGAAACAATATCCGGCGGCAGCACTGTTAGACCGGCGTCTAACGCTTTGCGTTCCAGCACGCTCCAGCCTTTGACAACGCGACCGACAGCTTGCGCTGCAGCGTCACGATCCGGCTTGTGAATTGCGCGTGTCACCTGATCTTTTGCCTGCCCGAGTTTTTGCGCCAGCTCAACGCCTGCAAATCGTAAAACATTGCCTAGGCCGTACATGCGCGACAGATATAGCTCCGTTTGCTCTAGCACCTGCAAAGGCTCCTGTATCTCTTGGTAGCAATCTGCGGGCGGGTCTATAGGAGCCACGGCCTTTGGTTGTTGCTGCATCTTCCTTGCTTGCTTTACCATTTTATACCCCTTTACTGTTAAGCCTATGCGTTACAGTTTTTGATGCGTTGCAACCCATTTTTGATGCGCTAAAGCGCACGCATCAACAACTCTTATAGAGTTTTGTTGATGCGGTGCGCTCAAGCTTGTGCAATTCAAAACAGAATTGATGCGCTGAACGCTTTTTTGATGCGCTTTTTGTTACGCACAAGCACAAGCTGCCGGAACAATAACGCGCCAAAAAAAACTTCGCACAATCTCAAAATAATTGCAAATGCCTGTTGACGCCATAGGCCACCATGTCCTATAACCAATCCATCGAAACGGCGCTACGGCGCGACTAGGGGAAACACAATGAGCAATCCAAACGAATACAACGGCTGGCAAAATTTCGCGACGTGGAAGGTTCACTTGGAGCTATTCGACGGCATGGACCCGAACGACCTGTTTGGTGACGAATATATTGGCGCTGGCGATCTTTCTGATTGCCTGCGGTCTTATGCTCAAGACTATGTAGACGAAAACAGCGGCTGGTTTGTTCAAGGTTGGGCGCGCGCTTTCTTGTCAGAGGTGAATTTTTACCAAATCGCCAAGCATATGATGGAAGCTTATCCGCAAGAAAATGAGGCCGCGTAATGAACGACAATCCCACAATCTTCCGCCTTGCTATGCTTGCGCTCATGTTGAGCGTTTCCTTCCTCGCAATTATTGGAGAATAAAATGCGCGCTTATTCATTCGACGGCTTCGGCTTGAGCGACAAGAGCGATCCCTATTGCGGGCGCGTCGCCACGTTCACCAATAAGCAGATCGCAATGGAGCACGGGTGCCTGCTAGCTGCCGCCCCCTCCCTCTTGGATGCCTTGGAGCGGATGCTAAAAGTTATCCCGGCAGATATGATACAGCACGACGTCTATGTTGACGCACGTATCGCACTTCTCGCAGCAAAGGGAACGCTATGACCCCGCACGAATTACGCGCAGAGCTGGCGCGCCTCAATATCTCACAGGTTGAGCTTGCGCGTCTTTCCGGCGCTGGCGAGCGAACGGTTAGACGTTGGGTAGATACGCGATCAGCCGAACCATTGGCCGCCGGAGCCGTCGCTAGAATAGAATTAGCTTTGAAGGCCCGACGCGCCAAGCGCCAAGCCTTCAAAGAAAAGTTCAAGCTGTGTGACGTTGAAGCCTAAAACGGAATATCATCGGAACGATCTAAAGCGCGCTCGCTCTGGAAGGGGTAGGCGTGCTTTTCTTCCTGTTTGATAAGCCACCACCAATCCCCCCAATGCGTAGCCCGAGACGTAGCCACAAGGTTCTCTTTCGCCCTTGACCAGCCCGCACGCTCCGCCCCTCCCTCCTTTGTGGTTATCTTACGCCAGTATTCACGCCACAAGGTTTCCCTGACAGCCTTAGTCCCACGCGGAGCCCTATCGCCGATGGGTGGCTGCTCGCCTCCCTCACTTATCGCTTGCTCCAATGCCTGAATGGCTACCTTCGCATCCACGTTGATCTTTTGCTCTTTCGCACTCTTTACCTTGCTGGCGCTTTCCAGCTCCTCTGTGGCGATTGGCACAAGCGCAAGCGAAGTGGCCTCTGGATCAATCTGCGATAGCGACACGACGTCCATTCGATAGCCAAGAACGATGCCGTCTTCTCCGTCCTTTTGCTTTGTGACCGTAAGCTTGCCAATCCTATCGGCTGATCCCCCTTGGCTTATCTTTTGGCATTCTAGCTCCAGATCGACCGCACCAAGCAGAGCCGACGATCCGCGCATTCCCCGTGCTTGATCCTTGCCGCTATGGTGAATGATAAGAACGCCGCAGCCTAGATCGTCTTGTAGCGACGACATGATCGTAATGGCGGAACCGACGTCCTTTGCGCTGTTCTCCTCAAGCCCCGGTGTCGCTCTGGCGAACGTGTCAATAATAACCAAAGACGGCTTGACGCCTATGCGCACGATCTCTGCCACCAGTGCATCGCGATCCTCTAGTGTCGATCCAAGGTTAAGCTGCGACTTGATAAAGTACAATGGCAGATCGTCCGGCAGGTTCATTGAGCGCTTCAGAGCATCCCGACGACGCTTCAGTCCGGCTCCGCCCTCTAATGCTATGTAGACGACTGGGCCTTGAACGCTGGGCTTCCCGAAGGCTTCTAAGCCGCCCGCAATGCAACACGCAAGATAGAACGCCGCGAAGCTCTTGTAGCTGCCCGGATGCCCGTAGAGCGCGCAAAAGCTATTTGCGGGAAGGATGTCCTTGATCGTCCAGCGAATAGGTTCATCGCGCAACTCACCCCACTTAATAAGCTCGATCCGGCGCTTGGGTTCCTTTGGTGCCTCTACAGATTGAGCGCCTGACGGCGCGTCCTGCAAGCCTTCCGAATTATACGCCTCAAGCTCTCGCTCAAGGTTGCGCTTCTCTGCGCGCTGTGCAAGTTGCTCCACCACGCTTGGCTTGGCTACCTTCTGCAACACGCCAGCCGCAGCCGCTTTCAGGTCGCCACCATAACGCAATTCGGCCACAAGCTGGAACGGATCGCAGACCCGGTTAGAAAGCCTATCGGCGCTGCCATGATGCGAATATGTGCACCAATGACCCATTGAGCCCTTGAACACCACAAGCCCAAAGGTTTTGGTGGACGATCCGGGGCGCATATAGCGATAGGCCTCATGCGTCCGGTCAAAGTAGCCGAAGCGATAGCCCGCACCTTCAAGCTCAGAGCGGACCCATTCAAGCCCATGGCTGTCGTTAAACTCTGCGATGGCGCCCGACTTCTCAACAGGCCCAGCAGCAGGCGCCCGCGCCTTTGCTGTAGCCTCTGCAGCGAATACTCGCGCATCATTCCACGCAACAGCACCGCGCACGTCGAAGACCGAACCAGTGTGTTCAAAGAACAAAAACTCTTCATTGGCTGCGCGATCACGAACCCGCGACGTAAACCAAGGCTGCGACCATCTATGGTTCTCAGGCACGTCAGCAAGGTGAACGCCACGCGCAACAAGGCTGTCGATCAGATAGGCCACGCAAGCCGTGAGCTGTTCACCACTCCCCAGCTTAGCTGGGATTGCGATCCTATATTTCCAAATCTGGTCTGGAATGTAGCTATGCGAAGTATGAGCGCAAAAGGTTATGCCCATATCTTCCAGCGCAGCGCAGACCTTGTTAAGATCAGGCGCGCCGTTGATAATCTCGCCTGTTTCAGGGTCGAAGCTGCTATCTCCGTCCAGAATGATCAGCTCGCCGCTTCTCAGGTTTTCATCCGCCCGCTTGTTCTCGATCAGGTCGCCGCCACGGATGTAGTAGCTTCCGCCCTTATCACCGATCCGGGGCGTGCGCAGGCGGTTTTTGAACGATTCCCAAGAAAACAATGTTGGCTTGAGCTTAACATCTGTAGCCCCGCCTGTGGCGATGCCCAAAGTTATTGAAGTGCTATCACTGAATTTGTTTTCTGTTATATTTTGCATAGCCGCGTAATCCCCTTCCTGCGCGGTCTGGGGGCGATGGTGAGTTCTCCCGCCCATCGCCCCCGTTTTTTATTAGAAGTCGTCGTCAAGTTCCGCAACAGGCTTTGCCGCAGGAGCAGCCTTTACCGCGGCAGGCGCTGATGCCGCTTCTTTCATTTCAGCCGGTACGTCAACCCACTTCACGATCTCCATGGTCGGAACCTTGAAGCGAAGCTCCCCCTGCTTGGTCTGCATCTTGATCGTTTCCGTGCCGCTAATCAAAACGACCGGAACCTTGCCGGGGTTAGCTGCCGCTTCGTTCTCCGCCTGCGTGTGGATTGCATCGATCACGCGCAGAACGTTTTTGGACGTATGCGAAAACTCGCGAACTCCGTGCTCCTTGAAGAACATGCGAAGACGGATGCCCTGCTTATGGTCCGGTGACGGGCAGGCAGGCATCTTTTGACCGGCCTTGGCCATTACATAATCGAACTTATTATCGACGAACCCGATCCAACCAATCTCGATGTTTGCAAAGTCGCAGATTGCGTGCGTTGGGAACTTCAGTTCGATCTCTGTTTTTTCCCACGTCCCATCCGATTGCGGGTCGCGGTTGACAATCATCATGTCGCCGCTTTTCGCATCAAACTTCACAACGGGCAAAAACTTACGGCCCGAACCAGACGTGTCGAAATTCATACCAAGTGCCATGTTCTTACTCTTTCGCTTGTTATACCTTGGAACCCCCAAGGCTGGGATCAGTTGGAAGTCCGCACAATTTCTTCGCGGTGCTTCAAGTTCTCGATCACCGAGTCGCAGATGCTTAGAACAAGCGCCCTCGCCTCCTCTTGATCTTCGCAAACCTGTGACGTCAATTCTGTCAGGACGACCACCAGCGCGGAGATTACAACGGCTGCATATTCTCCGCCGAACTCGCTCAATATTTCATAGGCAAGCTCAATCGACTCTGGTTCGATCTCAAGAAATTCATTTTTCATTTGCCGCTCTCCACCACGCCATGAGCGCTGCATCTGCCCGCCCGTCGTCTTTCACCCTCGCGAAGCTCTGCGCATAGGCCGGGAACAGTTCAGATGCACGCTGCCGGCTTCCGTCCTTCCCCGACCTTGTGCCTACATCCTTCTGCCACTTTTGCGGAGCAACATAGGTGATTGGAACCTCCAGCGCTGCGAGTATGCCTTCAATCATCCCGACGCCGCGTCCGAATTGAAACATGCTAGAGACACCTTGTCCCGGCATTGCCCCGACCTTCTCGACCACAGCTTCAGAGGGCGACCGAGCCCTGATAATCCCAGCAAGCATCTGCGCGCTGATCTCGCTCTTTGTCTTCGCCCCGCGCTTCACTTCAACGGTCGGCGTGTCCACCAGCTCTAAAGCCCCCGTTGCGGGATTAAAGAAAGCCAGAGCCCCCTTAGCGCCCGGATCAATGGCCAGAATCATCGACGATCTCCAGCCTTGCACCCACTACCTTTAGCATTGCTGACGCAACTCGAAGGCTCATCTCATGTTTGGGCTTGAATAATGATGAATAGGTGGCATGTGATAATTTCGCGCGAGTAGAGAACTCACGCTTAGAAACACCAGCCTCCAGCCTACGCTTTTCCAATAGCTTGAGGATTTCCTTTTCTTTCATCTTAACCCCTCGCAAACGGTTCAGGCATTGCCCAAGTGGGAACACTAAGTTCAACGACCTTGCTGGAATAGTTGCGGTCAGCAGAGCCGTCCAGAACGTGCTTATAGGCTTTCGCCGCAGCCTCCATCTTCATCTGCCCAGCATAAAGCGAGTTGCGGTCGAGCGTGTAAATTCCAACCATGTGTGGGAAGTCGCTCTCTACCGCAATGAATACAAACCGCTCAAGCTTTTGGCCGGTAACGCGACGGAAGCCCATCGTGTAATGAGCGGCCTGCACATGATACTGGAAGTTGGCGATCTGCTTTGCGAACCCTTCAGGCGATGCATCTTGGCACGTCTTGACGTCGTATATCGTTTGCCCGGCGCAATAATCTAAGCGAGCCTTGCATTGAACCCCGTACTGCTCCCAGAGAAGCGTAGACTCAGAGCAGCCGCCGTTCACTCGCTCCTTGAAGAAAGGATGCGCCCAAACGCTTTCAGCTATCTGCTTTGCGCGCTCGTGCTGATAATGGTCGATGACGCATTTTCCAGACTGATCGGAAGACCATTCTTCAATCGCCTTCTTGCCAATGTTCGTGCGCTTGTCAAACTTTGGCATCACTGCGATTTCGTCGTCAAACTTTTCAGGCTCCAAGATCATTGTGTGGACAGCAGTCCCCAAGCGCATTGCCGGAGTCGGCTCTTTGAATGTCTCCTTCATCGCCACATAGTGGGCAGGAGAGCGTAGCAGCGACTTAGCACCGGACGCAGATAGCGCCTCGATCTTGTGATAGTCGCTCGCAAGCATGTCCTCAATTCGTTCGTTTCTCATATCGTCCCCTTTCTTCTATCAATAGCTTTTGGCACTATTGTTTTGATTTTCATATAGCCTGAAGCCTGCGCGCCAATGGATAACTTTAGGTCCACCTTTTGCCAGAGCGCCTCAGATCCTCCCCATGCCTGATACAGGCCATTAGGTCGGCGTCTTCCCCGATCTTCGCAGGCTGGCTGTGGATAATCCTAATGCGCCGCTCTGTTGCTACCTCTGTGCGGCCAAGAACCCGAGCCATGATAGGGATTGAAAAAAGACCGCTGTAGTGTTCTTCGATGTAGGAATCTTCCTCTTCGGTCCAAGGCTTTGCTGGCTTAGTCATTTTGTTCCCTTATGAAATCTTTCTGAGCGAGAATGGACGTCTTTCGTTTTTTGAATGCGCAGGTCCGATTCGTCTTGGTCTGACCCACACAACGGCGTGATGCTCTGCGCAGTAGCTCGTTCTGTAGTCCCTCCTTGGCTTGCCACAAAAATAATGCTGGTCGTCAACTCTGCTTGTGGGAAACCTACAACTGCTTGTTTCCAGCTCCATAATCGGCACACCGATGATGCTGCTGTCTTGTTCCTCGCGCTCTTCGGCAACTTCAGACTTGAACTCGATGTGAAAAATCTTTGGCATCTTTCGAGGTCCGTATTTTCTGAAGTCGCCAAGCCTTCCACGAGGTGCCTTGCTAAGTTCTTGTTGGCGAGTGATTAGCCCGATAGGTCTTGCGCGGGTTACGACGCCGATAACAGAGTTTCTAGTCACCCCAACAGACTTGGCTATTTCTGACGCGCTCTTGTTATCGTTCCAAAGCCTGATGATTTCGCTGTTGCGGTCGATCATTCTTTTTTCTCCTGAACCCAAACCTTGCGATGATTGCCAGCTTGCTACGCTCCCCCCTGCTGTAGATCATAGGTCGCGTGATGTCTCCGAGCGCCCTGTGTTTTACGACTGCGGCAAGAACCACGTTCTTCGTAACGCCTAGCATTGCTCCAACCTCCTTCGCGCTCAACCCGCTATTCCATAGCCTAACTATTTTCAAGTTGCGTTCATCGTTCATCTGCTTTTCCCACATATACACAAGCCAGCTTGGCGCTCTTGTTGCACTTACAGATCAGCTTCATGATTGAGTCCTCTTACACAACCGCTCGATCTCCTTCGTGCGGTTGTCGATGTTCATGTCGCGCCGCAAATTTGTGTATTGGATTTTTGCGATGGTGTCCTGTAGTTCCTCGATGCGGTCGGCTGCTGCTGTCATTTCAAAGTGCGAAGGAAGGTCAACAGTGCGCCCAGCTAACCCCCGCAGACGCTCCACAAGATCATCGGTCATTTTGGTACATCTCTAAAAGATATTCATAAGCCATTTCGCACATCTCTTCGGCTGGGAGGCGTTTTGATAACATCTCAAAGACGGCAAGCAATACAGCCTCTAGTTCCTCGATGCGGTCGGCGGCGGCATAACAATCGTCCTCATTGTGCTTCCACTTATCACGCAACCGCTTCACAAGATCATCGGTCATTTTGTTTCCCCCAATGCGGCGCGAGCAACAACGCAATTGCAATCAAGATTGCTGCACCACTTGTCTCGTTTTGAATATGGGCACTTTTGCAAGATTTTGTTTAGCGCCGCCTCCATTTTCTCGATGCGGTCGGCGGCTTCACCATCCAGCGAATTTCCCCACTGTTGTTCTTTCCGCAGTCGCTTCACCAAAGTATCCATCGGTCTGTTCCTAATTTCTTTTTCGCATCTCAGGCAGCGGCTAATGTGGCCGTTCCTTAGTTTGTCTCCGAAGACAGCCGTCATCTCGCCGCAGTCGCATTTGCAAAACCACTTTGCCTTTGATCTTTTGATCCTGCTATCAAGCGGTCGATAAACTACTCCGGTTACAACAAGGCTGCCGTATCGGTTTCCTGTTTCATCAATCCTTAGAGTTCTGCTCATGAATAGCCACCTGCGGACCACGCCTCTGATTTTGATATTTGCCGCTGTATGGATTCTCGGCAGGCTCCTCCATTCGCATAAAAATGATCTGCGCGATAGGAAGTCCAGCCTTGATGCAGATCGCATCATTGGATTGGTTCGACAGCTCAAGTGTTAGGAACCCGCACCAGCCCGGCTCAATCACTGTGTTGAACAAAGACAGCCCCCGACGCGCCCAAGAAGACTTGTCATGGACAAACGCCACAAGGTCGGTTGGCATAAGAAACTCTTCGACAGTAGACGCGAGAGTAAAATTTCCGGGGTTCAGGTAAATGTTCTCAGCAACTCGCACATCATATCCTGCGTGTGAAAGTCCGTAGCTCATTCCATGCAGTACTGTGCGCTCGTAAAACGGACGGATAGGCTTGATCTTTCTAATCTGTTGTCCTGCAAGTATCATCACATTCCCCTTTGTAAGATTTTATTTAGACGAGCGGCCCGCCTGATCTTTCTACATCCAGCTTTCTCTGAAGCGCTATGGCGTAGGTTGCTGCTCGCATGGTCATGCCTTGGGATATAAACTCAGATATGTCTCCGGCTTCCAAGGCTGCGTCTTTCATTGCGATACGAACCTTGCGAAGCTCTTGCTCGACCTCCCTCAAGCGATGGTACATTTTTCTGTTTTGGACAACGATGGCAGCTATATCTTCATCGGTCATTACAGCTTCCCCTCTAAGGCTTGCTTTGCACCCCACCCACAATACGACGCATCGTGTGGTGCTGTTTCGCATTGCTCTTCACATTCGCAGGCGTGAGGCTTGATGACGTTCATCAATAAACCCCATATCTCCGAGTGTCGGCGGCGCTCTGTATAGCGATCATCCCGAGCAATGTCTAAAAGGTTTTGCAACTTCTCGCGCTCAATCGCGTTGGCTACTAACATCTGGTAGATGTCGCTAAGTAGCGAGCGAGGAACGGATACAGTCGGAAGCTGCCCAGAAGACAGAACATCTCGAAGCTCATGCTTTACGTTTAATTCGCTTTCCATTCTTTCCCCTCCAACCATGCGTTCCGTACAGGAAGCACTTGTTCATTTGACTGTCATTAGTAACGCCCGACTTGATGCAGGCATCCATGTAAGCAACTCCAACCATGACGCCATATTCTAGATCAAGAAGACGCCGACGATCAAAGCCGAGACCAGCAGCAGTTGAAGGAAGCACCTGAAAAGTACCGACTGCTCTCTGTCCTCCGTGTCGCTTTCCAAGTCGCACACCGAGCGCTTTGTGGTTGAAGTTCGACTCGCGTTTAGCCTGATTAAAGGCCACGGGTAGCCACTTCTCCCCGATCTTTTTCGTAACCTCCCTTGTGATCGCTTCTTTAACCTTTTGCCCGGACGCAATTTTTGAGGAATTAGAAGGCTTCTCCTCAACATGATTTATGCTCCTATCTTTGGCAAAGTATTCAGACGCCAGCTCTGATGCTTGCATAGAACTCGCTGACGCAAGTAAAACAGCAGCAGCAGCCGCGACCCTCATTCTATGCCTCGTGCAATGGCTGCTTGACCAAGCGGAGTATCCGCAAGCATACCAAGAGCGGCCATATACACATCCATAATCGCCTGCTCTTCAGCAAGCTTGTTCGCGTCCTTCTTGCGCATAGCCACGATCTTCTTGATAATCTTCGTGTCGAAGCCGTTGGCTTTAGCCTCTTTGTAAATCTCGCTGATGTCAGTTGTGATCGCCAGCTTCTCTTCTTCCATTCTCTCGACGCGCTCGACGATGGACTTGATCTGATTATTTGTCATTTTCAATTTCCTTTTTAAGTTGCTTTACAACCAGCTCAGCATATCCAGCCTTGTCATGCCACGAGTCGATGTTATTAGGGTTTCCGTTAAGTATCCTCGCCGTCTTCATTGCATCCATGTAGAGGGATACTCTCTGGTATGGGGCAAGCTTCCAGTAATTGTTTGAACACTTGTACGCATCGACAATCGTCTCCAGAAGCTCAGACAGCGTTTCGTAAGAGCCGTATTCCTGCTCCCGTGTGTCGAGCGTATTATCAACATCCTTCACTGCACTTCTCCTTATGCCGTCTGGCTCCATTGATTATCGTGGTCGGATCTCTGTTGCAGATTTCTCCGGCCTTTACGTTCGAGTACCCGGCCCTCTTAAGCGTGTAGTAGACCTCATGCCGAACCGACACGATGTGCGCCATCTTTCTGGGGCCACTGATGATCTCCCAAGGAATGGCGCTCCTCTGAAGGATTGGAAGGATCAGCTCTCTAACCCTAAATCCGCGCAACCCAACAGCTAGTGGATCGACATCGTTCATTGCGACATCTCCAGCAAGCTCTTCTTAGCGTCATCAAGAGTTGGTGCATAAGCGATGCCGCCAACTGTAGATACAGCGCGAAATATCGGGCTGGATGTTCCTTCGAGATATGATTGATTGATGTATCCGATTACGCGACGGAAATACTCAAGCGTATAAGTTCCGTCGTCATTCTTGATAAGGTCTATTGGGTTCATTTTCCCTCTCCTTTGAAAATCGCAAGGAGGGAGACAAGGACAAGAAACACAATTGGCGCTACGAAAAACACCATCAAAGCGATTGTTATTGGTTCCATGCTTTCCTCCCCCGCGATCCACTTGACAACCATAGTTGCCAGATCACGGGGGAGTCAACAATTATTTTGGGAGTATGTTGATTTTTTATTGTCCGAGGAGACCACCTATGCGACGGGCGTACTCTTCTTCTGCCCGTCCAACTTGGAAACCAGCTTGACCGGCCCTGCGAATATTCGCAGGTGTTACGCCAGCTTGGCCGAGAAGGCCGCGAGCCCTGCCTCCAGCGTACAGAGCCTCGCCCACGAGACGGGGGGAAGATGCAGCTAGGATCGGACCAATTGCGAGCAGCGCCCCCGGAGATACGGCTCCACCGGCACCCAGAAGCGCAGCAGCTCCGCCTTGCAGGGTAGCTCCAGCTCTGCTTAGGCCACGAGGCAGGGCGGAACTCATAGCCTGACCGGCGATCATCCCCGGAAGCGCTGGCTCATATCGTGCCAGAACATCAGCAAGTCGTGTTCTTGCCCCGTAGTTGGTGCTGACGTTGTTTCGCATGATTGACTGCAACTTGCGGAGCGCAGTGTCGGGCGCAGACTTTTCGCCAAGAGAAAATGTGCGCGAGATGTCGCTAAGCTGCTTAGACGCATTAGCGTAATCACGCATTGTTTTTTCGTATGCAGGAGCCTGCTTAACAATCTGATCCTTGATTGAATTGTAGACCCGATCCGCGACGACGCGAGATTGCGATCCTTGGCGAGTACCGGACCGTATCTCTCCAATCGCCTGCTTTAGTGAGTCTAGGTCATCAGGCGTCCCTCTGATGGCGGGATTATTCCTAAAGTCATCAATGGTCGTAGAGATGGAATCCCACACACCGGCGGCTTCTTTGTTGCGAACAAAGCCGTCCTTAGTAAATACGCTCTTCGTATCATCAAGCGATTTGAGGATTGGAGCCTGATTGATAACGCTAACATCCGACTTAATTGGGACCATTCCGCTTGTGTATTCAGCAGAGCGCTCAGCCTTCATTTTGTCTAGCGCACTGCGCGCCAGCGCGACAGCCTCTTCTGGGGCAGAAGCTCCACGCATCGCAGCAAGGAACTCGGGACTTCCCTCTACTCCGGCACGACCGGAAGCCCTAATTGCCTCAGCGCCCGCGCCTGTTGTCGCAGCAAACGTGTTAGCAAGGATCGGCTCCGCAATGTATCTGCCAGCAGCAGCGACAGGCTTGGCAGCAAGAGACAGCGGGTCTATTGCGGTCCCAACAGTTTGCGCTCCACGGGCTACCTGACCAACAACACCCGGAGCCCTAGCAGCCGCACCACCACCAAGGGTAAGAACAGACGCAGCATCCGACAACAGCCCTATTGGGTCAGTAGCCAAAGTCTCCATAGCTTGCGCCCCAGAGCCGTAGCGCTTTGCATACATCTCTCCGACAGCATTTGCTGCGGCCTCTGCCATAGCTTTTTGCGCAGGGTCTTGTTGAACACCAATTGCGCCTTGAGCTTTAGAGTATAGCCCCCTTCCGATCTGCCCAAGAGCTTGAGCAGTTTCGACAGGAGCAATAAACGGCTGAATGACGTTCTTTCCAAACTCAACAGCGCTTGGCCCCAAGTTCTCGTAAGCGCGGCCAAGAGCCTGCCCTAGAGTTTGGTCTTGCCTTGGTCCACCTAGACCAACGATAGCCGCAGAGATTTGGTCGTCAGACATTCCATCTGGAAACTCGATAATGCCCTGACCCGGAACGTCAATTCTTTGAGCCATTCTTAGTCCTCGATCTTTCCAGTTGCAGGGTTAAACCTACGAACGCGGGTTGTCGGCTGCGTAGGCGACGTAGACGAAGAGCCGCCCAAGGTCTTATAAACATCGGGCACCTGAGACGCCTCATACTTTGTGCCAAGCTTTCCAGATAGCCGCTCTCTCGTGTTCTCAACCACGTCTCTGAGGTCTTTGAGAGCCTTGAGGTAGTCCTTCTCCTCAACATACGGATCACCAATGCGGCTGATGGCTTGCGTTGCCTTTGCGCCTTCAACTTCGGTGATCTGACCTGTGCCTTTTAGGGTTTCGTATGCCTCCAAGAAGGTCTTGCCCTGTAGCTGATTTACGTAGTTTCTGAAGTCGCGAGCTCCCATGCTGGCAGCACCCGGAAGATTTGACATGAACGCAGAAACGCCAGTACCCATCTCGCGACCGGGGTGAGTAGCTGTGGCATCAATGAGCTTAATCATCTCTCCAGCCTGAGAGTAAGCCAAAGGCGCAGCCGCCTCTTGTGCGCCGAGCGCCTTGCCTTTTGCTGCCGAGGCCTCCTTCGCGCCGGGCACCAAGCGATCAATGTTTTCCAAAAGCTCTTTCACTTTTGAAGGATTGCTCTGAATAGCAGGATCATTAAGCGCCCTCTGGTAAACCTCAACCGTCCTGCGCGCCTCTGGAGATAGAGACGACATTAGAGATTGAGAAATTTGAGGGGCGATACCTGTCGGGGCAGCAGCCTGCGGAGCAGTAACTCCAGCCTCAGCAGATGCGCCGGGAGCGGCTGAACCGATTGGAGGGACAGCAGCGGATGCGGCTTGAAGGGCGCGAGTGGCTGGATCAACAGTTGCTTGCTGAATGATGATCTTCTTCGCAAGCTCGCGCAAATCTTTAGCAGGAAGAGCGCGGATAGCCTGCTCAGGAAGGTTCATTTCTCTTGCAAGGCCAGTCGGGTCAGACTTGCGGCGCTGGTCAATTGCAGAAAGCTCTTCCATCTCCTGACGGGCCTGCTGCTGCTGCGCGTTCATCAGACGGGCCTGCGAGGACTTGTAGATGTCGGTGTTCATACCGCTTACGGCACCACCAAGTTGCCCCAAGAACTGCGCCCGTTGGCCCCGATCTGGAGACTGCCCGGCAGCAAGAAGCAGCGCACCAACATTCCCCAACGCCCCAAGTCCAGCCTGACGTACATCGGCCTCCGGCACACCGTAGCGCTGGTTAATGTTCTTCGGGTCGCCGTAAACACCACCGCCCGTGAAGAAGTCGCCTACGCCTCCGGCAAAGTCGCTAAGACCGCCCAAAAAACCTTCAGCCATCGTTAGTATCCTCCCAGAAAGCCGGGGATGTTGGGGTTCTGCATTGCAAGCTGGTCTGCGCGAAAGAAGTCGGCAGCGCTATTCGGGTCGCCATAGTTGATGGACTGGATAGGCATCTCCTGACCCGGCATAGACGGACCCTGAGCGCGAACATCAACAGGCATATTGTTCGACTGGTAGCTCGGACCAGACAAAATCTGATCCAAAAATCCGGGCGTGCGACCGGGCAGGTCTCTAGGGCGCGGCGGAGTCGTGGGGATGTTTGATGTAGGGAGTCCAACATCTGCTGCGTTCCGCCGCATAACCATGTCGGCACCAGCTTGCGCTAGACCGGCTCCGCCCTGTGGCATTGGAGTGAATGGCGGAAGCGCGCCAAATGGCCCTTGCTGTAGTGTGGGCTGGCTCCCTAAAGTGCGATCAGGCATATTGGAGCCCATACGCTGCGGGGAGAACATACCCATCGTAGGCGCACCAGAAGGAGGGACTACTCCGCCCACAGAGCTGAATGGCGATCCAGAATAGTACTGGTTCATAATGCTGTCCATCAAAGATGCCATTACAATAATCCTCTCGTTCTTGGGATGGGTCGATACTGACCACGTACCGGCTCGCTTGCGAGCATCGGCATCATTGGTGCTTGCCCCGGCTGCGCCGAAATTCTGGCAAGATTGAGCAGCCCCGCAGCCGCAGCATTGTACTGCTTGGACGTTTCAGCATTGGCGGTCGTCGCAGCCTGCTGCGCAGCAATCTGCTCTGGCGTCAGCTCTACTGGTGCATCGACAAGGCTAGGAGCCAAGAAGTTGCCAGCCCTGCGAGCCATAGTCGTGAAGTCGTTGGCGTAGACAGGTGCTGCCGGTTGTTGAGCGGCGGGCTCTACTTGAGCTTGGCTTTGAGCTACAGGAGCAGCCACTTGTGGTGATCCAGCCGCGCTTAGGAACTTACCCCGTACTGTGTCAGCAAACTGTGGTCCAGTCATCTGAGCGTTGCCCGAGTTCCAGTCCACCGCCCGCTGACCAACAATCTGCTGTGCAGGAGTGCTGCCGCCAGACAAGAGCCTAGCAGCACCCGAAGCGCCTTGCTGATGGGCAAGATAAAGGTTCTCAGGCGTAATCTCTATGCCAGCCCGACGTAGCGCAGCCATATTGTCACGGGCCAACCTAGCTGCGGCATCTGCTGAAGCAGCAGGATCATAGGGGTTCGTTAGGCCATAGGCGCGAGCTGTTTTCGGAATAAACTGAAAGTCTCCGGCAGCCCTAGAGAGAGGATTGAAAGTATTGCGACCGCCCGCGCTTTCTACTTGCCTTGTCGGGACAAGATAGTTTTCTGGCAGCCCATACCTCTGTTCAAGAGACCTGTAGTCAACCATCAATCCACCCAATTCCACTGATCGTCTATGGACTTCTTTATAATCCCAAGACGGCGCTTGATCTCATTCTTTCGATCTTCAGGCAGGTTGGCAATTCTGCGCTGGTTGTCGCCCAAGAACGCAGTGCAATCCCAGCAATCGCGGCCAGTCTTCTCACCATCATTATACCCCGGAGGAAGCTCGACTTCCATCATATTCAGGTACGAGAACACTTCGTCAGTGGTCCAGTCCTCAATGGGCATAATGTAGGTTAAGCCCTGAAACTTGGTTCCATTGCGAGCAAGAGATTTGAACCCATCTTCAACCCTCTGCCCCTTAATCACCTCAGTCACACCCAACTTGAGCGTGGCCTCATGCAGTGGGAACCAAATGTTCGTCGCGCAGCAACTTGTATACGGCTGCATCAGAGGCCCATCGTTGCCAGAAATAACACGACCAAGAGGCATGCTGTTTACTGGCAGAACGTCAACAGGCCAGCCATTCTCAACTACCTGCTTTGGCTGGTCTGTCTTAACTTCAATGAAGTGCGGAAGGATCGCCTTCCACCTGTCCATATACGCCTGCATCTCGGGGTAGAGAGAGCCTGTATTGACCCAGATGACATACATATCCTTCCAGCGATGGCGATACATATACAGGCAGGCCAAGCTATCTTTACCACCAGAGAAGTGAAGCGCAGTCGTAATCATCAGAGAGCGCCGATCACGGATGCAATGCTCGCCGCAGCTCCAAGGCCAGTCATCAAAGCATTTGGCTGCGCAGCACCCGGCCCAGTCGTTGTTTTAGTTTCTCCGTACGGCGTAGCCGAAGTTGCAGCAAGACGAAGGTTAAGACCCTCAACTGGGTAATTGCGCTCCTCAAGCCAGCGAGCATACTCCTCATCTGCCTTTCTTTGCGCCAGTGCGCGCCTTTCCTCGCCAACGGCTGACATAACTCCGGTGTCGGCAAGTCTGGCGCTAAGAGAGCGATCAGCAAGCCCGCCCATAACATCCGCTGCCTTGAGATTTAATCCGGCACCAGAAAGCCCTGACTCAACATTGGTTGTAGCAGCTTTAAGAGCCCGATCCATGTCGCTGGTCATCAGTCCAGAAGCGTTAGTGAATGCGTCAGCGCGCAGCTTTGCAGACAGGTCCCCAACTCCGCGAGCGGCTTCAGATGCGGCAACTCCTTCAGCAACCCCAAGACGAGAACCGAATCCGCCAGAACGAGCTGCGCTTGCACCAAGCTGATTGATGTTCATCTGAGCGGAGCGCTGGGCGTTGGCAATTGCTCGATCTTCTACATTCTGAATGTAGGGATTCATATAAGCATCTACATTGCCACTAAGAAAGTTTCCTGCTGACACCGTACCCGGCGTGTACCCAGCAACTCCGCCTGCCGCATTGATGGCTGCCAAATATGCTGGATCTTCGCGGCCAACATTTGACATCGCATAGCTAAAGGCAGATTCCTGCTCAGGGGCGAACCCAGCGGTAAGCTCTCCGCCATAAGCCTCATAGGGGCGATCAGCAATTTCTGTCGCCTTTTTAAGGTTTTCCTTAGTAACATCTTCAAGCCAAGCAGGAAGCTCAGTCTTGCTGATTGACGTTGTTGTTGCCGGAGTGCTGCCGCCCATGTAATTCTAGCTCCATTACGGTTTGACGCTTTTTCCAGCCCTTGCGTTCAAGTAGTCGCGAAAAGCCGGGGCGAACAAGTATCCTTGCAAAATCATACCCGCTTTCAACAGCCCAGTCATAGATTTTGTCATGCAGGGCCATTACACCGTCAAGATCACCAGCCGACAGAAAGATACTAACAAACTGTCTTCTGGGGGTATGGGCAACCTCTGTTATGACAATAGACGTATCATTCCAGAAAGCTTGCATTTGCCCGTCGCGGAGAGCCTCCACTACGTCTTCTATGGTATGCGTTCCACCAGACAGGCGAAGCGCTTTTTCCATTTTAGAAAGAAGTTGCTCCCGATTGTCCAAGCGGCACCGAAGTCGTAATTAGAGTTCCACTGTCATCTACCGTTACCTTATACACCAAGCCCCCCGGAGAGAGAAGTAGAACTGAAGACGAAGCTTCTGACTTGGAAAGGCTAAGGCCTATGAGGCGATCCAGTTCAGACAAGGCCCGCGTAAGATAAGCCGAATCATACCTGTCTGGAGCAGGAGGAAGGTTCGCCTTCATCTCTGCCCTCCGGGTTTGACCTCAAGCCTTATCGCTCCGATGCTCCATTCCTCATCTTTTGTTGACTCGATCTTGACCCTGAAGTCGCGACCTGAAGCCCGCATATCTGTATACCCATCAGAGCGCGAAATGTAGGGTCCAAAAGAAGTCTCGGCCCCCTGCGGAGCAAATGTGCTGAACAGGGTAAGCTGCGTGTTGTCGTAGCTATATCCGCTGTCCGTAATGGCCTGAGTGATATTAGCAATTCTATTGCCGTTCAGGACATTTATGGAAGCCGTCTCAGCATACCTGTCAGTCGTGATCGGAACGCCAGCGGCAGTCCACCCATCCTCTTGGAAGTACAGGTTGCCATCGCTAGACCCAAGAATAGGGTAGGTGTAGATGCCAGCAGGCGAAGAAGCCGTTCGCTCCATTTCGCCTATCGACCACCAACCCTCGGCATAGTTATAAATTGCATACTTGTTTGGGGTGGACTCCCCCAACTCGGGGTACCAAAACCAAGCCTCTGGGAAGATGCCACTGTCTGATCCGTGCGAGTACAGAGCGCCGGAGTTTGGGTCAATCGACTCGAAAATATAAGACCCGACATCGCAAGGCAACGGCTTCGCAACTCCACCGTCGTAAATCCAAAATCCTTCCTTGCCCATCCAAACGCAACGGCCAGCAAAGGTCGCAAACGACTGAGGAGCCATCAGCCCGCAGCCTTGGCCTATCCGCTCGATGCTGTAGACAAATGGAAGACCAATGTAGCGCATGATCCACGCCTCATTGTTCGTCCAGATCAGAGTTCCCTCTCTGACGCCAGCGGCCATGATTATGGAATCTGACGTGTCGAGATCAAGAAATCCGGCGGTTGTCGTTACGTTGGCAAAGTCCCAATTCGTGTAGTCTTCCTGATTGGACCAAGCAACGCGACGGGTATTTCCTCCGGCACCAAACAAAACGGCATAGCGCTCAGGAGTCACGAAGACGCCACGATTGTTGGTTGGGCAAGGAATAAGAGTAGATGCCGTCCCACCAGTTCCGGTTGTGTCAGTGCCGGAGTTTGCATAAGTAAAAGTAGTGTCTGTCGGGACGGACGTTATGGTGACTGTCCCATTCATACTTCCAACACTAACGCCAGCAATCACAACGCTATCGCCATTGGCGAAGCCATGATGTTCAGGCGTTGTAATAGTTATGACGTTTGAGGAGCGAACGGCAGTCGTGATGTCAGAAACGCCGACCTGATGGGCTTTGGTCTCACCCTCTTCAAAATGGAGAAGCCTGCCGTCGCTGGAGGCAACAAGCAAAACATCGCTACCCCAAGTGTCCATCGTCCAAGAGAAAGGCAGCAGAAACTGAGCAGACGGCGGACGTGGATAGGTTGGGTCGGTATCATCTCCGTATAACAGAGCGCCGTATTCATAAGCTCCATAACCACCAAACTGACTAGCAGCAGGCGTTACAAAATCATCAGGAGTTATATCCGTGTAGACACTGCCCTCAAGAGAGAACAGCTTGGTGTCGCCGCCAATCAAGGTTAGCGAAACGCTGCTGTTCGTCTTCCAAGAAAAGATAGCATATGGCGTCGTATCAAGCGGAGATGATGTAATTCTGCTCCACCCTCCGACCGGCAACAGCTTGCCTGAGCGCCAGCGGATAAGGTTGGAGTCCCAATAGCGCCCGGCAGACTGCAATGGCGTGGCACGCCTTACGACTCCGGGAGGAACATCAATCGGGACTAAAGGCATTACTTACCCTCGCAATAGCCTTGTCGGCGCGCATTGTTTACCTTAACCTCGACAATGGTTTGCCGGGTATCTTTTGTAGACCAAGAAACATCGCGCCATACAGAACAAGCAGCAGGCTTAGTCGCGCCTACTTCCATCATTTTCGAGCAGCCGTTCAGGACTAACATCAACGGAATCGCCAGCAGCAATCGCATCCTGTGTCCTCTTCAATGCCTCAGTTGTTGATTGCGCGACCACTTCTCGCACAGCGTCAGCTCTGATCTTAACATAAGCAGAGCCAAATATCATCACTACCACAAATGCAGCAGCAAGATACTTTCCTACCGGAGTTAGAAGAAGGGCAATCATGACCCCTCCTCGTCCAACCTCCGCTTGCGGAAGTACCACACAACACCTGCTGCCGCGATGATTACGAACAATATCATTACAGTCGGGCTGAGTGAACTTAAAAGGTCGCCACCCTCTTTCACCATCGGCATCACTTCTTGGACAACGGCCACAGCACCCAAGCCGCCCGCAGCCACCGCTGCGTTTGCTTCTTTAGACTGGATGATTGATTTGGATGCCTGCGGCTGGTCTGGGGAAAGTCGAGCCTGAGACGTAACAACCGGAGCCTTAACATCAAGACCGCGCCACAGTTTCACTTCGGCACGGCGGCGACGGACCAAGCCCGGAAGCTCCTTGCCGCCGCCCTTGGTCCATTTCATGAACTCTGCGGGAACTTCGTCGAACTTGCCAGCGTTTACCTTCTTGAGAAGTGTAGACTTTTGCAGTGCGCCGACGCCAGCGTTGTAGGCAAAGTCAACCAGAGCATCGAACTGACCCTGAGTGATGCTGACAGTGACCAGCCTGTTCACGCCGTCCTCGTACTGTTTCATGTCACGCTTGAGGATAGCCTCGCACTCTTCTTTTGTGACCTCAAGCTTAGGCGTTACTTCTGGTGCCCCGGCGGCTGAGGTATGACCATAACCAATCGTCCAGACAGCCGCAGGGCACTTGTATGCCTTAAGCCGAAGACCTTCAAATTCCTTGACCGTTGCAAGACCTGCTGCCGACATCCTCATGTCTTACTTCCCTTTGATTGATTGAAGGTCGCGCTCTAGCAGAACAATCTTCTGTTCAAGATATGCTCTGGCTAAAGCAGCATCTGATCGGATTGCCGACCTCGCCTGCGCCGCGTCGGCTGTCATTTCAAGGCGAGCCTTCTCAATCGCGGCCATCGACTTCTCGCGGTCGAGGGTCATAGCCGCTCTGGCCAGTGCTGCGTCTCGTTCGACTTTGTCGATCTTGTCGTTCAGTTGCTCGCGGATCACAGCCATGTCGATGGTCGTACCCTGTGGCGGTATGGCCTTGTTCTCTGAACTGACAACAACAGATATTTTGGACTTTAGCTGGATGATTTCTGAATTGGCAGACGACAAGCTGTTCATCAGATAGACGACGCAGGAGAACAGTATCGGGACGCCTGCAAAGACAACCTTTTCGACCAAGGCCCCCTTGCTGGCGCTCGCGGCCATATCCTCAGATATTTTTGCCTGCTTCTCTTCTGTGGTCGCCATCTATTTACCCAGCCAGCGTTGTACGGTTGCTGTTTCGTAAATCCGAATGCCTGTCCATATAATCGTAAACAAAGCAGCGATAGCTGGGAGCAGACCAGCCAAAGTGCCGACAACGGTCACAACCGAAAGGCCGTCAGTTATTAGCTTTGCAGCCTCTTGGTTGTGACTGTTCATAGGTTATATGCCTTCCTGCGAGACCAAAGACAAGAGCGTGTGTGCCTACATAACCTGCTGCTTAAGTACCGTCAGCATGACTTGAGCCTTCATCTGCTCCATCTTTTCAGACGCCATCAGCGTGCGTAGCTGATCCGAAAAGCCCGATAGTAGGGACTGGTCGTCAGCCGACATTTTGGAGATTTCTTCCAATGCAATCCGGTAGTTGTCGATATTGATCTGGTAGTGCATGACTTCTTGGGTGCGAGAGTCCAAGGATGCCTTCAGGATCTCTTCGCGAGTCGGCTGTACTACTGTGTTGTCCATTGTGTCTTTCCTTTTTTAAGAGACGATTTGTGTGAAGGCTACACCGCGCACAATACCCGCCGGAAGTGTGGCCGGATTGGTAAACTTAGTGCCGAACCCTGACCCCGACCACGGGTACGTTGTAATGAAGGGCGAGACTTCGTGCCCAACAGCAATGGCGTCTGCGGAAGGGCTAAAGGCTACGCCCCATCCAAGCCCAGTTGGAAGTGTGGCCGGATTGGTGAACTTAGTGCCGAACCCTGAACCCGACCAAGGGTAAGCCGTAATAAAGGGGGAAATGGCGTGGGCAACAGCAACAGCGTCTCCAGATGGACTGAAGGCCACGCCGTCCCCAACCCCTGTCGGAAGAGTGGAAGGATTAGAAAATTTTGTTCCAAACCCTGACACGGACCAAGGATAGACACTAATGAAAGGGGAAGCATTGTGGCTAACTGCGATAGCGTCGCCAGAGGGGCTAAATGCTGTTCCCCAACACGTCCCCACTGGAAGTGTAGATGGATCGGCAAACTTAGTACCAAACCCCGAACCAGACCAAGGATAGGCCGTAATGTTAGGCGAATTGGCGTGTCCAACAGCGACAGCGTCGCCAGAGGGGCTGAAGGCTATGGAACGGGAATCACCTGCCGGTAGAGTAGATGGGTCGGCAAACTTAGTACCAAATCCAGCACCTGACCAAGGGTATGCGGAAACAAAAGAACTTACGCTGTGAGAAACAGCAACAGCGTCGCCAGATGGACTGAAGGCTACGCCGTAGCCAGTTGACCCTGCGGGCAAAGTGGACGGGTTAGCAAACTTTGTTCCGAACCCCGCACCTGACCACGGGTAGGTTGTAATAAAAGGGCTTGTAGCGTGACCAACGGCAACTGCGTCGCCAGATTGAGTAAAAGCTACACTGACCGCAGTAGATGTCGGAAGTGTAGCGGGATTAGCGAACTTAGTGCCAAAACCCGCGACCGACCAAGGATAGGCCGTAACAAAAGGGGTGGTAAAGTGCACTGCGGCCACAAACTGCGAGACAATGCTTTTTTTCGCAGCAAGCAGCAAATTGAGAACAGACATTACGTCAGTCCTCCGCCGGTGATTACGAACGTGTTGGAGGCCACGCACAGGACCGTGCAAAGGCCGCGCTGCGCAAGCGTGCGGTTGCCGGTAGTTGCCGTGCCGACAAGGTACATGGTCACTGATGCGCCCTGCGTGACCGTCTGGTTGCTGGCGCTGTTGTTGAAGATCGTTACCGTGTCGCCCGCAGCAAACACTCCAGATGGCACCGTAACGCCGCCTGTGGTGATCGAAATGTGATCCCCGTTGTCGCTGGCGAGAAGAACATATGCGCCGGTCTTAGCGCTCTGGGGTACGCTACGGAAGCTGCCGGACCCCTCGGCCATGTCAGTTGCCGTGATTGTTCCGTCAGTTATGTCAGAAGAAACAATTGTTGACTTGGTTGCAAGATCCCCAAGCCCCAGACTTGTTCTTGCGTCTGCTGCCGTAGCTGCATTCGTTCCGCCGTTTGCAATAGGCAACAAGCCGGTGACTCCAGTGGTCAACGGAAGGCCAGTCGTGTTTGTAAGTACACCAGACGCTGGGGTTCCAAGAGCAGGTGTAGTCATTGTCGGCGACGTCAGGGTCTTGTTAGTCAACGTCTGGGCAGTCGTTGTATCAACCATAACCTTGCGCGACGAACCATCGCCAACCGTCAAAAGATTGTCATCGCTGTCCCACACCATGGAGCCGTCAGCCGTTTGGGCAGGGCTGGCGACAGCCGGGATTAAAACAGTGCCATCAGTCGCGTTCAGCGTCTTTCCTGACCCAACCTTTAGTCCGACAGACGTGCCGGTGCCCGCTGCATTAAACAGTGCGTCAAGCGTGTCCAGATCGCTGTTAAGCTTGCCGCCCCAAGTGTCGCGAGACGCGCCAACTTCTGGCTTGGTAAGGTTAAGATTGGCTGTAAATGCGTCGGCCAAATTAGCCTCCTAATTGACTGTCCACGTCTCTGGCGAGACAACTTTTGGAACCCAAGCTGCTGCGGTCGAAGATTGCTGTGTCCACGACTCCGCCGCGACGCTCTCTTTTTCCCACAAGTACCTCCCGTTTGCCGTCATATTAGACAGAATGGGAGCAACAAACTGAACACTGTAACGAGCTGTAGCTCCGGCAGATACAGAAGATACAATGCCTATATCTAAGGAGGAACTATAAACTACATTCGCCGTTGCTACAACGGAAGAGGAGACTTCTATTAGCGCTCCCGCTTGGACGACTAAAGATGCGGAAGCCTCCATCAAGGATGTGGACCCAGCGGAAGCAGAAACCGTTGTAGCTACATACGCTGCTGAACTTCCGTCAGAGCTAGACGCGCCAGAGGCATCTGCTGAGATGACGCGGACTGCTGCTGACGTTGCTCCAGATGTGGAGGCTCCAGTAGCGTCTGCCTCAATAAAAGAACTTTCTCCATAGACGCCTAACCCATAATCCACATAGCCGTAATCACCGTTTTCAAAATCAAATGCAAAGGCGTCCGACTGGGTCGTGGCCGAAGCGCTTGAGATGACTACGATTGCAGGCGTAACCGATCCATCGGATGCACTTCCCGCAGAAGCGGCACCCGGCAAAATTTTGACGGCCCCAGCGCTCCCAGAAGTGGAGGATGATCCAGTTGCGTCAGCCTCCGTTGTCGCGGTCACAGTGTAGGTTACAAGGACCGCACCCTGAGCACCGGAACCAGCCAACGCCCCGTCCGTGAGGCCTGAACCAGATCCGCCACCACCACCACCATAAAGTCCGCCAGAGGCTCCGTTACCGGCCTTTATCGGCGTGCCAGTCGTCGAGGCGTTGGAGCCACCGCCCGCACCGCCACCACCAGAACCCGCAGTCCCGCCTACTG
>Ga0247723_1000554_pt1 | contig 25429 bp, 33 predicted proteins | sample MSEWelMarce5H_FC_FD_189079 | JGI IMG/M metagenome (GOLD analysis project Ga0247723, IMG submission 189079) | Subsurface sediment microbial communities from gas well in West Virginia, United States - MSEEL Well Study Marcellus 5H_FC | ecosystem: Environmental > Terrestrial > Deep subsurface >... | reverse complement strand
ATAACAGAGAGTACCTCTTCACGGGGGTACTCTTTTAACTTTTAAGGATAGACAACGTGTCAGCTTACAATTTTCTTGGCCTTGTGAATGATGTGAATCGTAGGCTCAATGAAGTTGAGTTGACCTCGGCTAACTTTGCTTCTGCTATAGGTTTCTACTCTGCGGCTAAAGACTCTGTTAACTCTGCACTGCAGTACCTTGGGCAGAACCAGTTTGAGTGGCCCTTCAATCATGAAGTAAAAGAGCAAACTCTAACTGCAGGTACAGTACGTTACGCTTACCCTAGTGATGCAAAGACAATCGACTTTGATTCTTTCCGTATCAAACGTGATGATACTTTTAATAACACTACTCAGAAATTGCAGATCGTTGCTTACGAGGAATATCTAGAGAATTATCTAGATGATGAATACAACACCACGAATACCTCTATCAGAAGTCTACCCAAGAGAGTCTTTAGAGCGCCTAATCAATACTACGGGGTTCACCCTGTACCAAATAATGCTTATGTATTGGTATATGAATACTACAAGAACACCGTTAGCCTAGATAGTGCTACAGATGTTCCTGTCTACCCAGAGCAATTCCGTTCTGTTATCGTAGATGGTGCTATGTATTACGCATATACTTTCCGTGGCAATACTCAGGATGCTACCCTACACCTACAGAAATTTGATGCAGGTATTAAGGATATGCGTTCTCTCTATATCAATCGCTATGAGTATATTAGAGACACCCGTATCACCAGAGGTGATTCTATGAATATGCGGATAGGATAATATGCCAACAGCATGGGAAACATTCCCTATTGAAGTTAAAGGGGGTCTTGTTACAAACATTTCCCCGCTTCAACAAGGTATTACTGCACCGGGATCAGCTAGACGTTTAGTTAACTTTGAACCTTCTATTGAGGGTGGTTACAAGCGTATCCTAGGTTACACAAAATTTGATTCCGCTTTTGTCCCACCTTATGGTGAGCCTCTTGTACAGGGCAGTGGTCAGACAGGTTCAACACTCATTATTGCGAATATCTATGATACCCCCGTTGTAGGCGATACGCTTACTATCTCAGGTGTAACTGGCACGTATACAGTGTCAGCAGTATCTTTTGATAGCTCCACTAAAAATGCAACCCTGACACTAAATGCTTCTATGGCGTCTTCTCCTGCAGATAAAGCTGCGGTAACTTTTGGAAATAATACAAGCTTAATCGAAGGTCTTGCGTACTTCGGGCAAAGAGCTATTGCTGCTCGTGGAAGTAACCTTTGGTCTTCTGATGCAACAGGCTGGATCAGAATCAATACTCCGTCCTATGGCACTGTACTTGTCAACGGGGGAAGTCAAACTGGTACCAGTCTTGTAGTTGATGGGCTTACTGGTACTCCCCAGCAGGGTGATACCTTTACTCTCGCAGGGGTGCAAAAAGTATACACCATTGTTAGTGGTGTCACTGTAACTTCTGGTGGTGCAACCCTATCTATTTCTCCTGCACTGGCATCTTCACCCTCTGATAATACTGCTATCACATTCCTAAGCTCTGGTTTGACTGACAGCACAAAGATGCGGTTCGAACGATACAACTTCACGGGTACACCTACGATTGTGGGTGTAGATGGTGCTAATCGCCCATTTAAGTATTCAGGCTCTAACTTTTCTGTAATCACTAGCGCCCCCTCAGATGTTCTTGGGGCTACTCATGTGGTTCAGTTTAAGAACCATTTATTCTTTGCAAAAGGTACAAGTCTAGCTTTCACTGCACCTTATACGGATGCAGATTTTTCTTCTGCTAATGGAGCAGGTATAATCAGCCTAACACATAATGTTACAGGCTTAATTGTTTTTCGTGAACAGCTAATCATCTTTAGTACTAACCAGATACACAGGTTGGTAGGCAACACTATCTCAGACTTCCAGTTGCAGCCTATCTCTGCTGACATTGGTTGTGTTAGAACAGACACTATCCAAGAGGTTGGTGGTGATATTGCTTTTCTTGGGCCTGATGGTGTTAGACTTCTCAGCGCAACGGATAAGATTGGTGACTTTGGTTTTGCTGTTGCATCCCGTCCAATCCAATCTGAAGTAGATGATCTTGTATCTTCAAATACTAGCTTTACTTCTTGCGTAATTCGTGGTAAAAACCAGTATAGGCTTTTTGGTTATGCTTCTAACAGAACGCCTGAAACTGCTGTTGGTGTGATAGCTACACAGTTCGCAGACCAAACAGTACAGGGTATGGCTTGGGCAGAGCTAAGTGGTATCCTTGCGTATGTGTCTGATGGTATCTATTCTAGCGCAGATGCTTCTGAAACGATCTTGTTTGCTAATAAAGATGGTTATGTATACCGTTTGGAGTCTGGGAATAGTTTTGATGGTACGGTTATCTCTGCTCAGTATTTTACCCCACACATTCCACTGAGTGACCCTAGGGTAAGAAAGACTTTGTACAAGTTGACTACCTACGTCAACCCAGAAGGCTCTATCTCTGGTTCGGTTTCTCCCGAATTAAACTTTAGCCAAGCTGGTGTAATTCAACCCCCACAAATACTGTTGGAGAACACTGCTGACAGCCCTTTCTTTTATGGTGCTGCCACATACGGGACTGCAACATACGGAGGTAAACTGACATACTCCTTTACTTCACAGATGGTTGGTTCTGGTTTCACTATAAGTCTTCAGTACAGTTTCACTAGCATAACACCTCCTTTCTCTTTGGATGCTATTACCATAGAGTACCTTAACAACGACAGGCAGTAAAATGGCAACAGGTTATACTCGTAACGATACCTCAAATAACATTGCCAATGGCAACGTGATCAATGCTTCAGACCTAGATGGAGAGTTTGACGCAATCCAATCTGCTATGGATGCAACCACAGGACATACTCATGATGGTACTGTTGGTGGTGGAGCGCCTATCATTAGTGTTGGCCCTGTTCAGGATGTTGTTATTACTACTGGCGCAATCCGCCCTAAAACCGACAATACTGTTGACCTAGGAACAACCACCCTTGAGTTCAAGGACTTGTTTATTGATGGTACTGCTAATATTGATACCCTCCAAGTAGATGAGTCTGCTACCATTGCGGCTAACCTTACCGTTTCGGGGAACGCCACTATCAGCACGAACCTTACTGTAAACGGTAATACTACGATTGGTAATGCTGCAACGGATACGGTTACTGTCACTGCTGATGTAGCCTCTCACTTGATCCCTTCTGTAGACAACACATATGATCTTGGTGCTTCCACAGATGAATGGCGTAACCTATACATTGATGGTATTGCCCAAGTAGACACTCTTCAAGTAGATGAATCTGCGACCATTGCTGCTGACCTTACTGTAAACGGTAACACTACTCTAGGTAATGCAGCTACAGACACTGTAACTTTTACTGCAGATGTTGCCTCTAACCTACTCCCCTCTGCAGACAATACACATGATCTTGGGTCTAGTACGGACGAGTGGCGCAATATCTATATTGATGGTGTTGCCCAAGTAGATACCTTGCAGGTAGATGAGTCAGCTACCATTACGGCTGATCTTACTGTAAACGGTAATACTACTTTGGGTAATGCTGCAACTGATACTGTAACTGTTACCGCAGATGTTGCCTCTAACCTAATCCCTTCTGCAGACAATACCTATGACTTGGGTGCAACTGGCAGCGAGTGGAAAGACCTATACATTACGGGTACTGCAAATATTGACTCTTTGGTTGCTGATACTGCTGCTATTAGTGCAGGTACTGCTACCCTAAGTGCTGCTACAGTTATCACTTCAACTGGTGGTATTGTTACTCTACAACGAAATGACACGGCAATCACTACAGGTGAGACTCTTGGTGCAGTAGACTTCCAAGCACCTAACGTATCTGGTGGTGGCGATGCTACTCTGGTTGCTGCTACTATTAAAGCTGTAGCGGATGATACTTTTAGCTCCACCGTAAATAAAACCTCTCTGTTGTTTCAAACTGCTCTTGATGGTGCTGTTGTCACTCGTGTAGAGGTTACTGGTGATGGCCATGTTCTCCCCGGCGCAGATGATGTTTATGACCTTGGTTCTACTACCAAAGAATGGCGTAATCTGTGGGTTGATGGTACAGCTAATATTGACTCTCTGGTTGCTGACACTGTTAATATTAGTGCAGGTACTATCACGGGTATCACTGATCTTGCTGTAGCTGATGGTGGTACTGGTGCATCTACTGCTCCTGATGCAAGAACTAATCTTGGTCTTGGTACTATTGCAACTCAAGCTGCTAATAGTGTAACTATTACGGGTGGCTCTATCACTGGTATCACTGACCTTGCTGTAGCTGATGGTGGTACTGGTGTTTCTACTCTCACTGGTTATGTTAAGGGTAATGGTAGCTCACCTTTTACAGGCTCTGCAAGTATCCCAAACACGGATATTACTGGCCTCGGAACAATGTCAACCCAAGATGCAAGTAATGTCTCGATTACGGGTGGCTCTATTAGTGGTGTGACGTTTAGTAGTTTGACACTTACGGGTACCCTTACTGCAGCGACAATCGTTGTGGGTAGTCAAACCTTGTTAATGCCAACCAGCTCTTCATTAACCTCGTTGTCAAGCACAAGTGTAGATTTTACAGGTATTCCATCTACTGCTCGTCGCGTGACTGTGACAGTTAACGGATTATCTACCAATGGTACAGGTGTCCCCTTAATTCAACTTGGGGATGCAGGTGGTATTGAGACAAGCGGTTATGTTGGGTCAGTGGGTGTAATAGCACCTTCCCCAGCTAATGCGAATTTTTCAACTGGGGTATCATTCTCTACATCATCTGCTGCATCATCTGTGTACAATGGTAGTGTTGTGTTTGACTTGATGGATTCCTCCACAAATCTTTGGGCATTTAACGGGGTACTAGGGAGATCAGATGGCGCTTTTACACATGCCGTAGGTGGGACAAAAGCTCTATCCCAAACGCTAACCCAAGTGCGACTAAGCGCAGGCGGAAACTCTTTTGATGCTGGAACCTCAACCATTTCTTGGGAATAAAAGATGAGAACGATAGTTAACGTACAGACAGGTGAAATCACACAGGTTCCAGACGATACTGTCTACCCTGACCCCGTACTCCCTACACGGGAACAGCAAGAGGCAAACCGACAAGCAGCTTATTCAGCAGAGGCTGATCCTATTGCTATGCAGATGTTGCGGGGTGAGGCAACTAAGGAAGAATGGCTTGCTAAGATTGAAGAGATTAAAGCTCGTTACCCCTACCCGAATTAATAAAACACTTGCAGTTAAACTTATTTTAGTGTAAGATACAACAAACTTCTGGAGACATAGAGTGGACTTCAATCCCCAACAGCAACATAACTTGCTTAAACAAATGGGTTATGACGGGCCAACAGACCCTAAGATGATGGAAGCTTTCCTATCGTCCAATCCCGGCGCAGCAGCACGTATGGGTAAGTTCTCTCGTGTCGTTAAGAAACGTGCAGGTCTGGCCAAAGGTGGCTTAGCTGCTGGTGACAAACTCTCCCAAGCAATTATCAATGACCCAGAGAAGCTTACCACTGAAGCTGAGGTAGCTAATATTGACGTTACCCCTGATACCTTGGTTAGCACTGATACAGGTCAGGTTGAAGCTGCACCAACAGTAGAGGCTACAACAGTAACTAATGTAGAAGAAGCTGCAAAGCCTGTGGTTACTCCTACTAGCCTTGTTGAAGCTGTCACTGCTGCCCCTGAGGTTAAGAAAGAAACAGCTAACCTTGAAGCTGCTACTGGCACTGTGTCTGAGGGTGCTACAGTTCAAGCTGCACAACAAACTGAAAGTTCTTTAGAAGGTCTTCAGGCTGAACAGGGTAAAGGTATCCTTATGGATAACCCAGTGCAGCGTAAGGTAGAAGAGGGAGAACTAATTTCTGGCTCTGCTGTAGATGCTGCCAAGGTGAATAAACTAGCTGAGAGCATTCAGGCAGCAGAAGCTACCCCTACTAAGCAGGCTACTGTACAAGGTCAGCTTGAAGGTTTGATGCAACAGTTCGAGGGTGGTAATACACCAGCATGGGCTGCAGGGGCTATGCGGGCTGCTAACGCTACTCTAGCTGCTCGTGGTCTTGGTGCATCATCTCTGGCTGGACAGGCTGTTATTCAGGCTGCTATGGAGTCTGCGCTACCTATTGCTCAGGTTGATGCTAGTACCTTTGCACAGTTTGAAGCACAGAACCTATCCAATAGACAACAGACTGCGCTCTTCGCTGCTCAACAACGTGCTACTTTCCTTGGCCAAGAGTTTGATCAGAACTTCCAGACTCGTGTTATGAATGCCGCTAAGGTTTCAGACATTGCTAACATGAACTTCACCGCAGAACAAAACATTGCGATGGAGAATAGCCGTATTGTTAACACGGTAAACTTGGAGAATCTGAACAATCGTCAAGCAATGGTTATGGCACAAGCTGCTGCCCTTGCTAACCTTGATGTAGCTAACCTAAGTAACCGTCAACAGGCTGCTGTTCAGAATGCACAGTCGTTCCTGCAGATGGACTTGACGAATGTTAGTAATGAACAACAAACATCTCTGTTCCGTGCGCAGTCTAACATCCAAGCACTACTTACAGATCAAGCGGCAAAGAATGCTGCAAGTCAGTTTAATGCTTCGAGTGAGAACCAGACTAACCAATTCTTTGCAGACCTAACCAGCCGTGTGAGTCAGTTTAATGCTGAACAGAGTAATGCTATTAAGCAGTTTAACGCTGGTGAGACTAATGCTACAAAGAAGTTCAATGCTCAGTTGGAAACACAGCGTGATCAGTTTAATGCTACCAACTCTCTGGTGATTGCTCAGGCTAACGCCCAGTGGAGACAGAACGTAGCCACAATAAATACTGCTGCAAAGAACACTGCCAATATGGAAGCAGCTAAAACTCAAAATAACCTTACTGCCTTGGCACTAGACCAAATCTGGCAGAAAGAACGGGATGTTATGGCTTTTGCTTTTACTGCACTAGAGTCTGAGAAGGACAGGGCAGCAGAGTTTTTGCTTGCAGATAAAAAAGAGAAGGCTACAGAAAGTGCTGGTAAAGCTGCATTCTTTACTAAACTTATATTTGGCTTCTAACACTAAGGGATAATGATGGACTATAGTAAGAGCTACATGACAGCCTCTTCCCTCGCTAACAGGATTAGAGATACAGCTTCCGCTGGGGGTAAGGTAAAGACTGGGGGCGGTCTTGCCTCTCGTATGGCTGTTACAGAACAAAAGCTTGCGGGCTATGATGAACTCTTGCCTCAATATATGAGTTTTGCACGAGATGTATTTGCCCCTGTTGCAGCACAAAGACAGCAAATGACAACCCCCTCTGCGGGATCACCTGCTAATAAGACTTCAGGTTCGCTTGCAGGTTCTATCTCTGCTGACGTTAGTGATAAGGGTATTAGACGTATTCTTGAGACTATCAAAGGTAAAGAGTCTGGGGGAGATTATAGTGTACAGAACAAAGCAGGCTCTGCTTCTGGCGGGTACCAATTCATTGACAGCACTTGGAAAAGTCTTTCGAGTAAGTATGGTGTAGGTACAGAGTACAAGTCTGCTAAAGAAGCGCCTTCTGACATCCAAGATATTGTAGCTGCAAAGTATGTTGCGGATATCCTAGCTGAAAATAATAACGATGTTACAAAAGTTCCTGTTGTTTGGTACACAGGTAATGCTGCAGGGTCAATGAGTGAAGAAGCCTTGGCTGTCAATAAAGGTCTTACGGCTGAAAGATATCAGGCTGACTGGCTGCGTAGATATAATGCAATGTCTGGAGAATAAGTATGGATATGTTTAATGCACCTATCCCCGGTCAATCCCTGACTACAGAACCTAAAGGTTTTCCTTGGGAACGACCACCAGAGATTACTGACCCAGAAGAAGCTATCCAGATGCACTTGGCACGTATCTCTGAGCCAGAAATGTTTGATGGTATCCTCGACCTTATTGAGGTAGATGATTTAGACCTAAAGAGTATCACCACGGGGATCATGCGTGGTGCTGTATCTAAAGGTATGCATTCTGTTGATGTTGCGCTGTTGGTTGCACCTGTTGTACATGAGTTTATTAAGCAAGGTGCTATTGCTTATGGTCTTAATCCTGATGATGGCTTTGAGAACAAAGAAGAAAAAACTGAATACAAGAAAGTTAAAACCTCTGGCCTTGCTAAGAAGATGCTTAAAGAGATGCCACCAGCAGTAGCTGTAGAGACTACTCAAGAAAAGCCTGTAGAGAAGCAAGTGGTTAAAGAAAAGCCTAAGGGTCTGATGTCAAGAGGAGGTAGATAATGGGTTTTTGGCAGGGTATGAACGAAGGCTTGACTTATGTACTTGATAAGAAATCTGCAGAGACTTCTGCGGAAGCAGACCGTGCTTTCCAGAGGGAGATGTATCAAAAGCAGCTTGTTGAAGGGCGTAGGGATAAACTTCTTGAACTTATCGTTGCAAGAGGACAAGATGTAGCAGCAAGCAGTGCATTAACTGGCCAAGCACAAGCCTTTTATTCTAGGTTTGGGGAAGAGGATTTGACCGATCCAAGAGCGCAAGCTTTGCTGAAAGACCCAGCACTAGCTGCTCAACTTGAAGAGCAAGTCAATGTTCTTGAGATAGAGAGGGCAAAAGCAGGGGTAGATGCACCACCTTTGCAAGGTCAAAACTTGTTTGATGTGCTTACAATTTATGATAGTGAGACAGACACAGTGGCCCCAGCTACCCTTTCTGTAGATGACCTTATGACACTAGATGTTTCTAATCCTGCTGTATACCAAGAAGCTGCCCTAAACCTTACCAGTACTCAAGGTGGTGGTGCCTATGTAACCATTAAACCAAGTGCATATGGTGTTGCTGACCCAAAGAAATTAGAAGAAGGTCGGAAAATGTTTGACCAACTTGTACTGAGACAGGCTCAAACAGCACTGCTTGATTTGAAAGCTCAAGAGGGCGGGGGCAAGCCTACTGAAGTTGCTGACCTAGAAACTAAGATAGCTGGGTACAAAGACGAAAATAGCGTTGAACGTATGGAACTTCAAAACACATACGGCTACGATGTGTACAAGACTCTGCTAAATACTGACAACCCCTACATCCAAAACTTTAAGGGTGACCCTCAGTTTGCTCAATTCAGTACAATGTATTCTGTAGAGTCTCAACTTCGAGATATCCTAGCAGACCCAGAGGCAAGTCAGGCTGATAGAGATGGGGCGGCTGCAAGACTACAGCAATGGGGTCTGAACTAATGGCTGACAAATATACAGACCTTTTGTCTGAGTTGGATACGCAGTTTACCGCACCTGCTGAACCCACAACTTCTGCCGTACCGCCACCTACAGTAGAGAGTAAGTATAGCTCTGTGCTGCAAGACTTAGATAGCAAGTTCTCTCCCCCTAAACCAACTACCCTAGTAACAACTCCCGAAGAAGTACCTGCTGCTGCTCCCCCAGTATTCTCTGAGAATGATCTGGTGCAGGATCAGTTCTTCCTACCTATTCAAAAGTATATGATTGACCGTTTTGGTGAACACATCAAGAGCTTGGATCGTGCGGATGTAGTTGAGAAGTACACGAATAATATGCGTGGCTTTGAGGGTGGTAACTCTGTACGTACAGTTAATGAGTTCGTCTATCTTAATGAGATTGACGATGATGAAGAACGTATGGCCACTGCTGGTGAGGCTTACAAAATCTACCAAGATATGCAAGGTGTCTTTGGGGATACTACCTTAGGGGAGAAAGCTGAAACTGTATGGGACTTTACCCGTTCTGCTGTAGTCGACCCTATTAACCTACTAGGTGGTTTTATTGGTAAGGTTGCTACAGGTACAGGTTTCCGTGCGGGTTCTCAAATTGCTTTGATTGCAGCTAAACGTGCTTATGAGAAAAGTCTTGCGAAAGGTGTCACCAAAGAAATTGCCTTGAAAACTGGTCAGAAAGTTTTGGCTCGTGCGGCAAAGATGGAAGCACAAAAGACCTCTACAAGTATTGCAAAGAGACAAGCTGTAGAGCAAGCAGCAAAGACTACCTTACAGCGTATGACTACAAGCACGGCCCTTAAAGAGGCTGCGATCATGGGTACCTTTGAGTCTGCTGTTGCGGCAGGTACTGATTACCTATATCAAGACGTAATGCTTCGTACTAAAGTACAAGATGAGTATGATGTTTATCAGACTGGGTTGTCTGCTGTCGTAGGTCTTGTGGCTGGTGGTCTTGCTGGTGCTGCAAGTAATATTGGTACTGGTGCATCTGGTTTGAAAGCCCCTGACGCATTGAAGACAAACCTTACGGGTCATAAAGCTCTAGGACAGTTTGTAACTCAAGCACCTATTAGCTCCGCCCCTTCTCCTGCACAAGGAAACTGGTTAGCAGATATAGCTAAAGGAAAAGAACTACAAGACCTAGATACCGAGTTTTTTATTACGATGATGCTTGGTAATAAAGATAAAGGTCTTAAAGGGCTTTCACAAGTTCTTCTCGAAGATGGGTACACATGGATTAGACGCAGCCCAGAGGATAAAGTATCTAACTGGATTGGCGACATTATGAAGAAAGCTGATCCACAGGATGCCAAGCAATTTCTAAAAGACTTTACAAAAGCCACTGGCATCAAGATGGCCGAAGGTAAGAAGCTTACTATTGAAGCTCTTGCAGATACTTTCAAGAAGAAGATGAGTGATAGTGCCAAGGTTATGAATGCTGCAAGTCAAGTTGCAGCTATCCTTGGTGGTAACCTAGAGGGTCGTACAGTAGACGACTACATATCTGCTATTGTCGGTGGTGGTGGTTATCAACCTTCTGCTGTTCAAACTAGGATCAGTAAGTTTGTGGATGATACAGTCAACCGTAACCTACCAGACCTACAGAACAATATCATCCGTCTGATGGTATCTAACTTATCAACGACAGCAATGAACGTAACTGGTTATGCTGCAATGACTACCCTAAACAGTGCATCTGATGTAGCTCGTGCTGTTCTTATGGGTGGGAAGGCTGGGTTGTACCTAGCATATAAACCTGCAGAAGCCAAAAAGGCTGGTATCACTGCGCTTAACCTACTACAAAACCAGAAGACTAAGCTTAAGAATGTCCTAGACATTAACACTACGTATGACCAGTTCGTCCGTTATGCTCAAGCTCGTCCTCAAGCTGTGCGTGAACTAACTGCATTGCTTCCCGGTGGTGTAGAAGACTTAAAGAAAGTATCTAAGGGTTTTGATCCTGAGACTCCTCTCACTACTCTTAAAGCAAACCAAGTAGTAGACCTTGTTCAACGTGCTTCCCTAGGCAGCGCACAGGATGCACTCACAAAGTCTCTTGAGTTCTTCGCACAGATGGATAAGTTGATTCGTCGTCCTCTTGATGAGGGTGGCTTTGGTATGTCTTACAATGAGTTTATGTCTGATCCTAAGCATACTGCAAATATGGTATCTGAACGCTATGTAAAACTAGAGGCTATGGCTGTTGATAGTGCCATGAAGGCAGTCTTCTCGAAGTCTTACAAGGGTGAAGGTCTTATAGGTGAAATTGCTGGCGTCATTGAGGATGCCCGTTCTTTTCCCGGTATTGGTCTGCTTGTACCCTTTGGTCGTTTCTTTAATAACACAGTAGCCTTAGCCTATGAGACAACGGCTGTAGGGCCAATGCTTAGTCATATTATGGGTAAGAAGGAAGGTACACCTTTCTCTGAAACTTTTGCCCGTGGTGTAGTAACTTGGGGACTAATCGGTACGCTTGCTCAAAGGGAACAAGGTTACATTGATCTTGGGCTTGGGTGGAGTGAAGAGATTGATGAAGAAACTGGTGCTGTAATTGATGAGAGGTATGAGTTTCCTTATGGTCTGTATAAGGCGTTAGCTCGTACTGTTGCACACTTCTCCCGTGGTGAAGGTATCCCAAGTGAATTGGGTGTACAGTTTGCTGAACAGTTTGGTATTGGTCAGCTTACCCGTCAGCTTGGGGATGCAGGTTCAGGTCTAGGTAATATTGCAAACGCTCTCTTGTCAGAAGAGGGGCCAGACTTAGCTAAGGCACTACAAGAAGCTCTTGGGGGTATTGCCTCACAGGCTGTATCTGGTGCTACTCGTCCACTGGAACCTATCAATGCTTTGATTGGGCTTACTCGTGATGAGGAGTTCTATGTACCTGACCGCAAGCAGGGGCCAAAAGCCTTTAACAACGCTCTGAGATACATTGACCAAGGCTATGCGTTGTTGGTAGGTGGTAACACTATGCCGCCAGCTTACTCAGCAGCAGAGGGTCAGCCAAGACAGAACATCTCAAAGCTTATCTCTACGACTCGTGAGTCTAGACTTACTGCTACAGAGCAAGTGATGAATGCTATTGGTCGCCCTAGCTGGACGTTGAGTATGTCTTCGCAGTCTGAGGCAGCGGATAATAGATACGATCAGTTGTGGAATCAACTTGTTGATGATGGGGCTGTGAAGCTATGGGCATCTAAATCCTTTAGGGATGGTGACCTTGAGTACAAGCAGAACAAGGTTAAAGATTTGGTAGAGAAAGCAACTAAGGCTACAAAGACGTATATGGGTAGTGTAGCAGCTAAGAGTGGTGATCGTGCGCTACTAAAGATGTTACAGATTTCTAATACGTCCAGAGTAACTGTACAGAGAATCCTTGATGATCTTGGGATCACGAGGGGAATAGATGAACTCTCTGAGAGCGAACTGGATACCGTAGCAACTGCCATTAAGTACCGAGAAGAAGTCGTCAACGCGAAGAATGAATAAAGAGAGGGAGCCGAAAGGCTCCCTTTAAGTTTAGTCCTCAAGCATAAAGTCAGCCCACTCCTCTGCCTCTCGCTTGATATCATCCCTACGTACCATGCCCGTAGACCTAGACAGCAGGGCATTCATTGCCATCCCCATTAAGTAGATTCGGGATGTCATAGGTTTAGGTGGGCCACCAAACTTCTTCTTAGCGGTGAACTGCTTGGCTTCTTCTTCAAGCATTGTATTCACTTTGACCACCCCAACAGACTTCTCGTTAGGTTTTATCAGGGTTGTTTTCTTCATTGTCCACCTCTTCAACTAGCCTTGCCAGATACCACTGTGCTTTCTTCAAGTCTTCTAGGCCATTCTTATAGCGCCAACGATGTAGATACTTTGCAGTGTTACCTCGCAGATACCCGATATACTCTTCATATGTCAGGAAGTCCGCAATATAGTCAATACACTCAATCTCACCCTGACCATAGTGCTTTGGGTGATTAACATTGTCTGACTGTGCTTCTTCTTCATCAGTTTCAAAATGCCACTTAGCCATTATAACTTCTCCGTTTCAAATGCAATAATCCACTGCTTACAGATATCACTACGAACAATATCATCAACACCAAACTCAATGGTTGGGATATCCATGTTGTATTTCTTAGCTAGATGCAGAATCTTACTAAGACCACTCTGTTGATTGATGTCACTCTGTTTGATATCACCGTTGATGACAATAGTACATTCTTTACCCACACGAGTCAAGAGCATTTTCATCTCATGGATCGTAAGGTTCTGTGCTTCATCCACAATAATGAAAGACTTATTGAAGCTACGCCCACGCATAACAGAGAGGGGAACCATCTGGATGTTACCATTCTTCATCCCCGTCTCTACAACATTCTTACCTAGCTGTTGTTCCAGCACGTCTAGCACGGGCATGATCCACGGGGTGTACTTCTCTTCAAGAGTTCCGGGAAGATATCCAAGGTCTTTACCTACAGCAATATTAGGTCGAGTGATAATGATACGGTCAATCTTTCGATTAGCATACAGGTTAGCTGCATGGGATGCGGCAATGAAAGTTTTCCCTGTGCCACTAAAGCCAGTCACAATGATCTGATTGTGGGATTGTAGCGCAGAGATATACCGCTGCTGTGTATCATTCATAGCAACAAGCTTTACAGTACGGACAGCAGCTTCCTCTGGTGCATTCTTGTAGCGACTCACTCGTTTGCCCTTAGGCTTACCCTCATCCATCCGCCAGTTCCTTAAACATCTCTTCTAGCTCTGTATAACCACCAATGACTTCGGTATGTTGAATAACCAGTGGAACCTTTCGGTATCCGCCTTTCAACATGATAGCTACTACCCAAGTATTCTCAGTGCAGTCGATGTACTGAAACTCTCGCCCTTTTTCTGTAAGCAGTTGCTTAGCTTTGTCACACCAGTGGCAGTCAGGTCTTCCAATAATTGTGTACACGTTAACTCCTTGTTATGTTCTAGAGGTAGGACGAGGGGCGCTATAACCCTAGGCCAGACAAGTACAATAAGCACTAGCTGTGACCTATCCCAATTACCTTGTAGGCGATCAACCCTACTCACTGTGTAACATCCACAGAGTCCACATTTCTGTGGGGTCAGACGTTTATCCTTATTCCCAGCTAGGTTTTGTAGCTGCCTTCACCGCCCACATAGCAGCACTCTCAATCTCGGTTTGTGCCAAAGCTTTGAGTCGCTGTGTTTCAGGTACGGAATCTGCTGTTTGAGCAAGAACACTTTCAATCAAATCAATCAGGTCAGCAGCAGCCCGCTTGATCCTACCAACCATATCATCATTAGCAGGGTTGAAGTTGATCCCTACTCGGTATTCGCCTTTGGTCATTCTATTTCCTTTGATATGAAACCTAGGACAAAAACTAATCCTGTCCTAGGTATTGTAACAGTTAGGTCAAGTCAACAATCTCACAAGCATCACCAGAGCAAGCCATCGTCTGTGAGCCAGAGGTATTGTCTTCCTGTTCATAGTCTGCAAGCTTGGCCCAGTCAATAGCTACTGGCATAACAGCTAGTAGTTTCTCATACTCGGACTTACCAATCTCTTGATAAGGTGCTTGCTGGTAGGTATGCTCATTGTATGGCAAGAAGGATACGCCAGACATTTCATCAAAGTGCTTGTAAACAAAAGCACCTACCTCGAACCACTCGCTTGCCTTCACGTTAATAGTAACAGAAGGCTTATGCTCACACCAATGACGCTGATAGGCCAACCACATCTCTAGCTGGTCAATAGCACTAAGGTCAGCCGTTACCACTGCACCCTCTGGGGCCTTCATTGGGAAGCTGAACACGGTGGTCTGTGTAGGCTTCATCACATCAGGTTCAGATGGGATACCTTGGTCTTTCATAAACTGCGTTAGAGGGTCTTTATTGTCACCACGAACAGTCCTAATATAATACTCGCTGTGACGTGCATGGATACCGCTAGCACTATCAACCAACTGGCTGACTGTCCCCGATGGTTTAACGCAAGTAATCGCAGCAGCAACAGGGATCCCAAGCAGTTCAGCCCACTCAGCATTAGTAGTAATTGCAACATTCTTCAGATGCTCCAGGGTTTGAGATAGACCAGCATTCTTTGTAGTCATCAGGGGGTTGTCCATGATCCCCGTCAGAGACACACCAAGCAGACGTTCTTCTTCTGTATTGGTTTGCCAAATCTTACGCAAGTAGGGGAACTTGGTGTAGGTTGACTGGATCGTACCCAAGATGGTGGCAAGGCGAACCTTCTCTTCCAGTGTCTTGATCGTATCCGTAGCACGTACAACAACTTCCGTCAGATTGCAGAACTGATAGGGACGCAGGATAATCTCTGAGCATGGGTTAGTGCCAAACTCAAAGTCAGTCTTGCGGCGACCATTCTTTGCTGCCTGCTTCTTGGATGCCTGACGATTGAAGATGCCACGCTCACCAGAACCTGATTCCACAAGTGCAGTCCACTCACGAAGGAAACTCACAGCATCTGGTTTTTCAGTATAGCTAACAGAGTTATTAGCCAGACCACGCTGAGGGTTGTTCTCCCACCAATTACCAGACTTAGCATAACGCATACGATCATCTGACAAGTTAGACAAAGAAATCATAGCACTACGACGAACACCACCAACTACGACAACTTCCCCAATCTTACACATGATGTCATGGCATTCGATAGAAGATAGCTTACGTCCCTTGGCTTCCTTGAACTTACTGATAACAAACTGAAACAGGTCAACCAGAGGCGCTGGGCCTGATGCACGACCACCAAAGGTCTTCAACTTAGCACCAGCAGGACGAACCAGAGACACATCCCACTTAGGGATTTCACCAGAGTACAACAAGGCAATCACTTGTCGTAGTGACTTAGCCCAGCCTTCTTTGCTGTCCTTAACCACAACAGTAGTCTCGGACTGGTACATATTCTCTGGTACTTCTGGGAGCTTGCTGATGAACTGACGCTCCACAGAGAAGCCTACACCAGTGCCACACAGCAGGATGAACATAGCTTCGTCAAAAGCTTTAGGGTCATCTACAGGCATATACGAGCAGTTGTATCCCGCAGTGTTATCACGATCCAGCGCAGGGCCAGCAGTCATAACAGCCCGCATAGAAGGCATAATGTCTAGGCTAAGGATAGCCTGTTCAATATCTCCGTAAACCTTAAGATCAGATGCAAAGGTCAAGGGTGACACTACATTCTTCATGTATCGGTCAACTGTTTCACCCCAGTTCTCACGACGACCTTGTTCCTCTAGCCAGCGGGCATAGCGTGAGGTTGCAATAAAAGACTGATAGTCTGTAGGTAGGTAGTTATTCATTCTTGTTCCTTATTAAATAGTTCAATGGCATAATCATACCCATTCCAGTTATCTACACCAGCAGCTTGTAAACATTCCAACCAGATTCTGTCTTCCACTAGCTGATCATACTCTTCCTTTGAGATTGTCACTGTCTCACCCATTAGAAGTACCCCATGATTCCACCAATAGGTGCAAGTAGCATACCAAGAGAGCGCACTACTGCTTCTCCTGTAGACATTGTGTCAATGTCAACTACTACGGTAATGACGTTCAAGACATACCCGTAGATAATAGCTGCAGAAAGCAGGATAATAGTAATAGATGCTGCACCAGCACCAAGAAGTTTAGCCCACTCTTCATCCTTATTTCGCATTAGTGCCTCGTCTTTCTTTATCAAATTCCAACCAGATTAGTGTGTCGATATCACAGCGATTGATACCGATATCTCGTAGTGTCTTATCGTCCAAAGCATTCAACTCTTTGACAATCCTACGATGCGCCCGCCAAGTATTTAGATAGCGTAGCCAACGTACTGTCCAACTATTGTTAAGTAACTTATTCATCAAAACCCCACCGCTTCCTTCTTTCTTCTAACTCTTTTGCCCACTTAATTTCATAAGAAGATTTGACAGGAAAGACAATCCCCCACAAAGCAGTTAGTAAAAGTGGGGCTAGAATAATTAAAGGGATAATAAGACCAGACCCCGCAGGTAAGAAAAATATACCCGAAATACCTACGACGAAAAACACAATAGTAAAGCGGAGTAGTCGAATTTCTGTCTTTTCTGCTTCCTCTGCCCGATAACTTCTACGGGGTAATTCTCCCATTAGTACCTCTTCTTTCTTTCATTTTGAACTCTATTATGTTTAGAAAAGTTTACCTTTATAATTACTCTTTGCAAGTCGAAACTCAGGTGTATTCACAAAAATCCCAGAGGATATAAGGTTTAACATCCAGACTTTCCATTCGGCATACTGCTTCTGTTGTTCTACTCTTTCCTCATAGATATAAGGGTAAGTAGTTGCAAATATTTTTTCTTCTTGGACTTTCTCATAAGCGCGTCTAGCTATGCACCAACCGTCTATGAAGTCATCCTTTGCCCTTTGAGTAGCTTCCTCAGTCCACGTTTGAGGTAAGTTAAAGTTTACAGAAGCAACACGTTTACCTCCTACAATACTAAAAGAGATGTCTTGAGGGTAATAGTATCTGACTCTCTTAGTCATAAAGTTCACCCCTTAGTCAATTAAGATTGCAACACGATGTGCCTGCATTAGTAGTCTGTCAGGAGTTAACTCATCCTTCTTAGATAGAGGATTTTGTATCTCCCACTCGACTAGTACTACAGGTACACTCTTGTCTTTAATTTTCTCAAGCTTACGGATTAGCTCTTCGACTGTCATGCAATAGTACTATCTTCTAGAAGGTCTGTCAAGTATGGTTCCTTATAGTTTGGCCCCTTCATGATCTTACCATCCTCACGAAGGATAGGCTTACCATCTTCACCCAACTTAGACATATTGCTGAGGTGTACACGCTTGAAGGCTTCCCAGATTGTTGCAGTGCTAAACTGTTTTTCTGCTAATACAAAAGCTTCACTAACATTGTGTAGCAAATCTTTCCACTCTTGCTCTTCTTCCTCACTGATAACACCTTCTCCAACACCGCCACCAAGTACCAAGATAAAACCAGTACGAACATACAGTAAGTCTGCAATCTCCTTCAACGCATTCTCACTGCCATATACACTAGTACTATACTCACTCAACTCTTCCTGCATGAGTTTAACCCACAGGCGTAGATCTAGGGATGCCTTAAAAGTTCTGATGAACTGTGCAACCATATAGTTTTCATGTGTCATTACTTCTTCTTGTGTCATTAGTCGTACTCCAATACTTCTAGTGTTTGTAGTTTAAAATCATCAAGGTCTAGGATAGCTGATTCTACAAGGCTGTAGACGTTATCCATTTCATCGTCAGTACCTGCGAAGTCAGCATCTTTATCAACCTTGACAACTAACGTAATCTCGTACCTCATTTGAATCTTCCCCAGTAATAATAACATAAAGCTTCTACAAGTGCAGGTGGTACGTTAACCTCTGCGACTTTTACCTTAGGTAAAATTTGACCAAAACTTGCAGGTTTCATTTGTAGACTAGCCCAAAAGGACTCTGGGAGAACCTTAAAGATTTCTAATAAGGTACCCCAAATTTTTACTGGGCAGGTTTCCAACCAGAGGTTATACTGATCTGTTACTACAACAGGGTCAAAGTCTTTATTGCTAAAAGCATACTTAAGAAGAAACTTAAACTCTGCCATGCCGATACTTCTTGTTCCCAATATATCTCTGACATGGCCACCTTCTGCATGAAGCACACAGAGATTATATAACAACTCTTCTCTGGGTGCAAGACTTAGGTAGTTCATTCTTGATACGCTCTCATAATCTGCGCAAGAGATACAAACTCTGGTTCATACATACCATTAGCCAACTCTCGCTTAACTACAACGCCATGCCACCAGCCCTTATTAGCTTGACCAGCCCAGTCTTCCTCTGCACCCTTGAAGCAACCTACCACTAGGCCGATGTTACCTCGTGGCAATGCTGAGTCTTTGAAGTGTAGGTCACGTTTGTGGGAATGTCCACAGGTAGCAGAGCAGCTTAGGTTTTGGATCACGCTGTGTGCATGGTGAATACCAGCAGTTGCAGTAGGGGAATTACCAGATGTAAAGTAGTGTGCATAGGCTACTCCGTCATACATAGCAACTGCTGGCCCACCATTCTCATACTCATGGTAATCATCAAACCAATGATCTGTATCAAGGTGACTGAAAGAAATCCCAAACTTCTCACCCTCACTACGTGGGTTCTTAGCTAGGTAAGACTTGATACGATGCTCGTGGTTGCCCTCAAAGCCTACCCAGTATGGACGTTTCTTACGATGATGCTTAAAGGGTTCCCGCAGGTATTCTTGGGACTGGTTGTAGCACTCAATGTCACGCTCGTAGTTCTGTGATGAAATTGCTTTGGGGTATCTCTCATCATAGGTATTGAGCGAACGCATATCTGCACCATCACCTAGATCAAACACCATGTCTGGCTTCAAGTCATACAGGAACTTACCCAATGCTTTGAAGCGGGTGTTGCTGACATCAGGGTCAGAGTGCGCACAGGAATAGACTACTACTGTCTTAGACATACTCGTGGAACTCCCCTAGGTTCATAGGTAGTGGTTCGATAGAGGTATTGAAGTGGTCAATGATATGTTTAGCTTCACCATAATTCTCGAACCAAGCCTCAATGTCAAACACATCTGAACCTACTGAAATCTTTAGAACCAAACGTACCGCAGTATCAGATACATCAAGCCCATCTAGCTCTTCATCATCCAAGTCTTCTGCACGTCTAGCACCTTCAACAATGCTCCAGATTTGTGCATCATTACTAGGGATAGGTTCAATCATTTGTAGGTCAAACACATCCATAGCCCATTTTTTCAACCAGTTAAACATCTTGTTTCCACTTCTTTAGGAGTTCCATGTAATGTTCTAAGCCCACCATTACAATCCATTCAGAACGATCTGCCCTAAAGAAAAGTACTGGCTCACCCTTACCATGTCGTTTAGCTTGCTCAAGCCAGTCATACTGCATCTTCATCCCAGACTTACGCCTTTTGACTTCAATGGTGATTGGCATCTTCTTGCGGGCAGCGGGAGAAAGCTGAATGTCCTCTCCCCCGTCACCCATTGTTGTTGACTTGATATCATCAGGTTCAAACTCAGGGAAGACCTCAAGAAGTTTGTCCCTGATTTCGTTCTGTCCAAGCCTACCTTTTTGTTTAGCTGCTCTTGTCACTCAATCCACTCCGTTACACGAGGTTCATTGATGACATCAACAAGGTATACTGGCCCTGTGCTGTATAGAAAAGTTCTTGCCTCTGGCCAACAAACCTTACGAAATTCGCAATAACCACAGGTGGTGGATAGCTGAGTGTTCTCAGAAGTTTTGGACTGAGGTACAGGGGGTAGCCTATCCGAAGGTATAGGGCCAGCAACAAGACTTTGAACACGTTTAATCTCCTGTTCTTTACCCTTAAGTTCTTTCGTAAAGTCATACTTGTCTAGGCATAGTTTGAACCTATCCTTTTGAACTACAAGAAACGCACCCTCTGTTTTATTCTTAACAAGTGGGTCATCTTTCCCTGCATAAACATAAGAACTAAGCTGACTGATATACCCGAATGGGTCTTCTTCACGTAGGTTATGTTTCTTGAACTTCTTAAACCCATGCTCAGAGGCAGACTTCACATCAACAGTAACGCCATCAATGACAGCATCACGTTGTCCACTCACACCAAACACGTCAACACGATCCTGCATACCCTCTACTTTATGCCCTGCGGCTACAGCGAGTGCTAGGATCAAGGCTTCGAGCAGATCACCATAGAAGAAAGTACCTAGAGTTTCTGCCCGCAGTGGTTCGGAGTCTTTGCTTTGGTTGATCTTATACCAAAGTTTCCTGTCACAAGGTGAGCCAATGCCAGAGAGGCTTAGGTAATCCCGTGGTACTTGCTCTTGGGAAAACCTAGCCTCTGCAACAGCAGCAATAGAGGAAGACAGGAACTGTGTAGATACATAATCCCATCCCCCTTTACCTTCGACAACCCTGTAGATATCGTCTACCAGTGTGTCCAATGTTTTCATTTTGGTGGTTTAGCTCCTGCGTAATGAACTACGTTATCCCTGACCCTTAAAGATACTCTAGATATTACCTCTAAGGTAATGTCACTTGGAAGCATCGTTGCAAAGCAAATAGTACCTTTTGTTATACAAAGACCTATTGACTCACCTACACCCTTCTTAAAAAAGCTTGTGGCACACCACCAAGGAAGATTTGTTGGATAGGTTGACGCAAGTATCTTACCTTCTAGAACTTCTGTAAGAACCCACTTTTTTGAGTTAGATGTGTAAAGGTCAGTCAAACGAAAATTGTCAGGAAGTAATACTCCTATGCTGTCCCTAAAGGCAGTTACAAGTTGAGAACTCAAAATGAAATCTCATCATCATCTTCGAATGTGTAAACTTTAGGTGCTGTCTTAGCTGGTGACTTGGCTGCTGTCTTTGGTGGTGGTGTTGGAGCCTCGTCCTCTTCGTCTTCGTCTGGGACATATTCTACGTGCTTAGTAACCTTAACCTTTTCAAGACGAGTACCAATGATGTTCTTACGAGAAGTATCATAGACATTCAGGATGACATCCACAGTAGAACCATTACCAATAGAACCATCCTCGTCGTAGTCCCAGATAGAACCATCCTCTTTGACCACCTTAGGTGCGCCGCCAGCATAGGCTTCTTCCCACTTACGCTTAAAGCGTACACGAGTTAGCCCATCATTGTCAGGGCTAGGCTTACCCTTGAGCATTGACTTGCTCTTAGCCAGCTTGGCCATGCTCTCTTCGTCCAAGTCAACGTCGATGGTGCATTGACCACCTGAATCTTTGAGCGCACCCTCGTAACCAGTCAAGTCACGGTTATCCTCAAACACTTTGCACCAATATGCAAGTCCAGTTAGTTTTACTTTACGTGTTGCCATGTGTAGCTCCTTTGCAATATGTAATTGTAGCAGATGTTAGTCCTATTGTGCAAGAGGTTTCTCACCTGCTACACGATATTTTCTTTGTTTCGAGCTATCCCGAACCAACTCCTTACCCCCAGCAGCCTTACGCATGGGGATGCTATTTGGTTTGGTCAACTTCTTTAGTCCTTTAGTAGCTTTTTCCATGATCTTTCCTTTAATGGATATTAGAGTAGCGCATACCAAATTGAACATCAATGTCCAGCTTGATGTTTAGCTTAAGTTTCTCGTTCACCTTCTCAATAGCCCAACGGAGAACTGACTCATGTTCTGTCTCCTCACCTAATGGAATGCGATTGATAGACTCGTCGTGAAACTGACCAATGATGTTAGGTCGCTTGGTCAGATAGTGAGCCACCCACTGATCGAAGCAATATGCCCCAGTGGATTGGTTTAGCGTAGAGAAGATGTCCTTCTCATAACGAAGTGAATACCAGAAGCCATTGACAGGGTTCTTCACCCACATCTGCTTGTTCAAGGTCTTCACTTCTTGTTCCTTAGCAAACTGTTTGACTGCCCAGTTGCGCTCCCAGTATGCCTCAAGCAACACACCAGCTTCTGCCACTGTCATGCCTGTAGTTCTAGCCAGCTTGCTCTTACCTACGCCATACACTGCGCTGTAGTTCACAGGCTTGAACTTCTTGCGTGTCTTCTTGATACTCTTAAAGCGAGAGATATCATTGACAGTTTCCTCATCAGCCCGTGTGTAGAACTCATAGTCCTCACGAGTGATGTAGCCTGCACGTACAGCAAGGTCAAGGTGTTCATCAAAACCTTCGACTGACATCTCTGCCACATACTCAGGGTCATAAGGGAAGATGAAGTGACGCTTGGTGGTAGCCTCAAGGGACACCATGTCAGCACCACACATGATCGTACCCTCATCAGCAATAAGCGCACCACGGATTTCCTTACCCCAAGGTTTATCCACTCCGGGAAGATTAACCAGTGGTTTCTTATGCTTGAAGCGCAGTGTATTGGTCAAGCCAGCAATCTCTGCACTAACGTACCCATCAACCTCTGACTCTAACATACCCTCGAAGATAGACTTGCGGTGCTGCAAGACTGTGAGGCCATCAAGAACACCCACCTCTGGGTGATCCTCAATGAGTAGTTGGACAGATGGTGCAAGCTCCCCTTCCTTACGTACCTGCGGGACAAGCCTCTCGCTACCATCATCATTGGTCTTGTAGTCAAAGGTGCATGGCTCCCACCCGAAGGAGAACAGCCAGTCCTTGACCTGATCTGGTGAGTTAGGGTTAGCCTTCTCCACGCTCTTAACTACAGTAACATCACCCTCATGGAACAGGGGTAGGTCATTGTCTTCGAGTATCTTGAACCAATCTAGTGCAGCCTTACTGTGTGTCCCATCCTTCTTGGTCATCTTCTCAGGTTTAGACTTGGTGGCATACTTAACCACATCAGGCATGACACTGCGTAGTTCCTCGACCTTCTCTAACTGCAGCTTCTCTAGCGTAGCCAGAGATTCAGTCACAAGCTTCTTGTCAATGCGCCAACCAGCAGCACTAGCCTTGTGTGCCACACGCATCTTGAAGGTAAGATACTGGAAGAACTTCTCCATAGTCTCTGTGTCCTTGCCGTACAGCATCTTGTACCGCTTGAGCAAGTTCTGCCACAGCATCCAGTTGATCTTAACATCCTCTTCACAACGATGCTTGTACTCCTCGTAGCTTAGGCCAACCCAGTCTGTAACCACAGGCTTAGGGATACCAAAGTCTTCACCAAAGGACTCAAGCCCGTGGATCATACGATCAGTATTGATTACCCAAGACATAGGCAGTGTGTCATAGAGTTTAGCCTTGATGGTGATGCCAAGGATTTTCTCTAGGACAGGTACATCGAAGCGGCAGATATCATGCCCAATCAGGCTGTCAGCACTAGTGAGTAGGTCACGCATATCGTTGTAGTTATTGGTTGACTGATAGTCCTTACCATCCGTTGTCCACGACAGGACATGGACTTTCGTTGCTTGGCGTAGCAGTCCGTCAGTCTCACAATCAAATAGTATCAAGAAAGTCTCCTCAAATCCTCTAGAACTTTTTCAAGCGAAGAGTATCATTATACATCCTTACAAGATCTGGTAGTGTGTCGCGGAGTTCACTGGATATAGGTTGGTTACGTGGGCCATAGCATTGCTGTAAAGCTGCACCTTTAATTACAGTAAGTCCAAGGGTTGCCCTCTCCTTACCATCAATCTTGAACACAGCATACTTACCTTGTGAAGCCGTGTGTGCATAGGATGCTACACAATGTTTCATCTGCACACCCTCTGCGGCAATATCAGCCTGTGAAGTTAGAAGTGTAAAGGTATAACCTCTGTGTGTAAAGACGCAATCTTCTGCAAACTTTGTACTTGAGTAACCCTTACGTGCCACATCCCATGACAGACGATCATGCTCTTCATTCCACCTACGCCAAGACCAGTTAGGGTTTACCTCAACCCTAGCCCTGTCAGCCATTCGCATAGTATCTCTTATGATACCAAGTGTATACTCAAAGTCTTTGATACGTGGGGCAACTTTAGCTGCGATTATTGGTATATCTCCTGTAGCATATGGTAGATAGTAGGCAGATAATATAGGTAGAATACCTGTTCTTAGAGATATAACTTCTGGAGTCTCTCTCATTAGTGGTGCAAGGATTTTCATCCTAGTCTTTGAGGTGTGCGCCAGTTGTTTCCACAAACCTTTACCAAATCTTTTACGTAGCTGCTGTGGGTCTTCCTGAAACTCAAGCATTAGTGGGATCAGGTTGATCGTTCTGTCCTTAACTGCTTGGTCAATCAGGTGCTTATTCTCTAACGCATGATTTACCATGTGTGGAGCGAAAGTATTCCAGTGTCTACCTTCACGACTAATAGCAAAGTAAGTCTCACGAGGGAAATTCGCCTTGATGAACGTGTTGTACAGTGCGGCTCTTAAGCGTAGGTTTATCTTAGAACCAAAGTTCTCGTGAAGCCCTTTGTTCAACACCCTTGGCTTAACCTCATCCTTATCTTCCCACCACTTTACAGAGTATTCAGGGACATGTTGTTCTAACCAATCATTGAACGAAAAGGAATTCTTTGGGACTTCTTCATACTCACTGAAAACTTTGTCGCCCAACTTTACAAAGTCTTTACCGCTTGTCAGTTCATATAGTGCCATCTTAGAAACCTTCTCTTAGGATTGTTGTCTCGGTGTCATAGTAAAGTGAACCAGCATCACCAA
>Ga0247723_1000552_pt1 | contig 25470 bp, 17 predicted proteins | sample MSEWelMarce5H_FC_FD_189079 | JGI IMG/M metagenome (GOLD analysis project Ga0247723, IMG submission 189079) | Subsurface sediment microbial communities from gas well in West Virginia, United States - MSEEL Well Study Marcellus 5H_FC | ecosystem: Environmental > Terrestrial > Deep subsurface >... | reverse complement strand
CCATCGCCGTTGTCAAACAGATTAACGTCGCGGTCCAGACAAATAACGACTTGGCGCGGTGGTCTCTTGTTCTCAACGGGACGCTTTCGGGTCCGACGTCGTGGGGCGCTCATGCAGATAGTACGAACGTCCAAGTTGACACTGGTTCATCTGGAATTTCCGGGGGGCGTCTCATCGAGGTGGGTTTTGCACAGACGGGTTCACTCAACACCAGTCTCACACCTTCGTTTTTCGAGGCTCAATTCGGGCGCAATTCGTTCACGAATACGAGCGACGTCATCACGCTCGCAGCTGCGGCGTGTACATCCAATCCTGGTATTTTCTATTCTCTCGCATGGTCTGAGCTTATTTAGTTTGTCTGGCAGGCCGATGCCGAAATCTACTAAAGTTGACCCGAAGGGTCAGAATCCTGGGGTCGGACTGAGCGGATAGCCTCCTCGAACAGTTGTTTAATGTGAGGGTAGCCCCTGTACTCTGACAGGGTCGCCAGGAGTCCTAGGCGTAGGTCCTCCGTGTTCTGTTCCTCCTGGTGCTGAATATTAATCAAAGTAGCCTTGAGAATAATATCAAGTTTTTCCCACTGGGCCTCAGCCTGTTCCTGGCTGATGCCTTCTGCGAGCTTCGTAGACACGTAACGTTCCATATACCTACGAAAAATAAAATTTTTATACATTAATGGTATTGACCAGCAATGTGCTGGGCAATTCGAATGTGCAAGGGGATACGTCGACCCAAACTCTGACAGTCAGGTCGGGTCTGACTGTCAATGGGTCAGCGGTTCTAAACGGGTCTTTGACCGCCACGAGCGGCATGACGACCCTATCGAATCTGACTGTCGCCAATATAGTCTTTACAGGGAACGTGTTCAGTCTGAATACGAATGTCGAGACGACAAATGCTTTTTCAATTAATAATTTCGGAACCCAGACTGCTCTCAAGGTTGTGCAGTACGAAGGTACGGGTGGTGGCGGTCACGCGTTCAACACTGCAGAGTTTTGGGATTACCAGACGCTGGCTATGGTCATCGACCCGTACGGAAATGTCGGTATCCATACGACAAGTTCCCCTGGATATGCCCTGACGGTTAAAGATGGCGCCTCGATAGACCGGCTCGAACCTGGACTTTTGTTTTTGAACAGTTCTTCGAGCGGAATCCAGAACCAGTCGGCTCAACAGGTCATGGATAGCACGGGCACTGTGATACTTACAAACACGTCAGGAGGCATAAAGAATTCCATAAATCAGACAGCCGTAGACCACAACGGAACATTTTTCATGACACCAGTTTCGTCCGGTATCAAGAACCAGTCCGGACAGACTGTCATTGACAACACAGGTTTAGTCAATTTGGTCAACGGTCTTGAAATTTCGGGTGTGACCGGTACAACTGGCCAGGTGCTCACGGCTACAGGGACGGGGGCAGGCATCAACTGGAGCAGTGACCTCACAAATATAAATTCTTTAAAAGTTTCTGGACTGTCCAACCTGGCCACACTGAACGTGAGCACAGAGGCAAATATACTTACTCTGAATGCAATGTCTGGATATATTTCAAATATTTACACCTCAAATATTGTTGGATTTATCGGGTCGCAGTGGGTCGGTGCAGATGGTTCACCAATTTACTATGTTCCACAGGTGGGTATAGGGTCGACCCTGACACCTACGGCCAATCTTATGGTCACTGGAAACGCCTACGTTTCTACCAACCTGACAGCTGCGTCTGCCAATGTGACAACCGGCAATGTCTCAAGTCTCACAGTTGTGAGCGGGAATGTCATGAGCCTGAGTTCTTTGGCTGCCAATGTAGCGACCGGAAACGTGAGCAGCCTTGCAGTTGTGAGCGGGAATGTCACGAGCCTGAGCTCTCTGGCTGCTAACGTGGCAACAGGGAACGTGAGCAGCCTTGCAGTTGTGAGCGGGAATGTCACGAGCCTAAGCTCACTGGCTGCTAATGTAGCCGTAGGGAACGTCTCGAGCCTTGTAGTTGTGAGCGGGAATGTCACGAGCCTAAGCTCTCTGGCTGCTAACGTGGCAACAGGGAACGTGAGCAGCCTTGCAGTTGTGAGCGGGAATGTCACGAGCCTAAGCTCACTGGCTGCTAATGTCGCAGTAGGGAATGTGAGCAGTCTTGCAGTTGTGTCAGGGAATGTGACGAGCCTGAGCTCTCTGGCGGCTAATGTCGCCGTAGGGAATGTTAGCAGTCTTACAGTTGTGTCAGGGAATGTCGCGAGCCTGAGCTCTCTGGAGGCTAATGTCGCTATCGGCAACGTCTCAAGTCTCGCTGTAGTCACGGGGAATGTCACGAGCCTAAGCTCACTGGCTGCCAACGTAGCGACCGGGAACGTCTCAAGTCTCGCCGTAGCAACCGGAAATGTCACGAGCCTGAGTTCACTGGCGGCTAATGTGCTGACCGGGAACTTGAACAGCCTTGCAGTGGTGTCAGGGAATGTCACGAGCCTGAGCTCTCTGGCTGCTAATGTCGCCGTAGGGAATGTGAGCAGCCTTGCAGTCGCCACAGGTAACGTTGTGTCCTTGAGCTCGCTGGGGGCTAATGTCGCCGTAGGGAATGTGAGCAGCCTTGCAGTAGCCATAGGTAACGTTGTGTCCTTGAGCTCACTGGGGGCTAATGTCGCCGTAGGGAATGTGAGCAGCCTTGCAGTCGTCACGGGGAATGTTCTGACTCTAAGCTCTCTGGTAGCCAACGTGGCAACCGGAAACGTCTCGAGCCTGAGTTCACTGGAGGCCAACGTAACGACCGGGAATGTCGCAAGCCTTGCAGTCATCACGGGGAATGTCGTATTCCTGAGCTCTCTGGAGGCTAACGTGGCGACCGGCAACGTCTCAAGTCTCGCTGTAGTCACGGGAAATGTTACGAGCCTAAGCTCACTGGCTGCTAATGTCGCAGTCGGGAACGTTTCCAGCCTTGCAGTGGTCACGGGGAATGTCACGAGTCTAAGCTCTTTGGCTGCTAATGTCGCTGTCGGGAACGTCTCGAGCCTTGCAGTTGTGACCGGGAATGTCACGAGCCTAAGCTCTTTGGCTGCTAATGTCGCCGTAGGGAATGTGAGCAGCCTTGCAGTGGTCACGGGGAATGTCACGAGTCTGAGCTCTCTAGCAGCCAACGTAGCCGTAGGGAATGTGAGCAGCCTTGCAGTGGTCACGGGGAATGTTCTGACCCTAAGCTCGCTGGCTGCCAATGTCGCAACTGGGAATGTGAGCAGCCTTGCAGTCGCCACAGGGAATATTGTGTCGCTGAGTTCACTGGCGGCTAATGTGGCGACCGGTAACGTGAGCAGCCTCGCAGTCGCCACAGGGAATGTTGTGTCACTGAGTTCTCTGGAGGCTAATGTCGCCGTGGGGAACGTGAGCAGCCTCGCAGTCGCTACAGGTAATGTCACGAGCCTGAGTTCACTGGCGGCTAACGTGGCAACCGGGAATGTGAGTAGCCTCGCAGTCGCTACAGGAAATGTCACGAGCCTGAGTTCTCTGGCTGCCAATGTCGCCGTGGGGAATGTGAGCAGCCTTGCAGTCGCCACAGGGAATGTTGTGTCACTGAGTTCTTTGGCGGCTAATGTGGCGACCGGGAACGTTCTGAGTCTGAGCTCTCTGACCGCTAACTTGCTGACTGGCAACGTGAGTACCCTTGCCTCAGTGACCGCTAACTTGCTGACCGGCAACGTGAGTACCCTTGCCTCAGTGACCGGGAACGTTCTGAATCTAAGCTCACTGACCGCCAACTTGCTGACTGGCAACGTGAGTACCCTTGCTTCCGTGACTGGGAACGTTATGAATCTGAGCTCTCTGACCGCTAACTTACTGACCGGCAATGTAAGTACCCTTGCATCTGTGACCGGCAACGTTCTGAATCTGAGCTCTCTGACCGCTAATTTACTGACCGGGAATGTGAGTACCCTTGCCTCAGTGACCGCTAATGTGCTGAATCTGAGCTCACTGACCGCTAACTTGCTGACTGGCAACGTGAGTACCCTTGCTTCCGTGACCGGGAACGTTCTGAATCTGAGCTCACTGACTGCTAACTTGCTGACCGGGAATGTGAGTACCCTTGCATCCGTGACCGGGAACATTCTGAATCTGAGCTCACTGACTGCTAACTTGCTGACCGGGAACATAAGCAGCCTTGCCTCTGTGACAGGGAACGTTCTGAATCTGAGCTCACTGACCGCTAACGTGCTGACCGGGAATGTGAGTACCCTTGCCTCAGTGACCGGGAATGTGCTGAACCTGAGCTCTCTGGTGGCTAACGTGCTGACCGGGAATATAAGCAGTCTTTCAGTTGTGACTGGAAATATCCTCACACTAAATGCGCTCACGACCAATTTCTCAACTCTGTCAGTCGCTGGAGTCTCGAACCTCACAACTCTGAATGTGAGTTCCTTGGCTTACGTAGCAGACCTGAATGTGTACGGGACGACCAATACAGTCTCACTGAATGTGACGAGCGTGGCGAATGTAGTGACCATAAATTCACAATCGGCCAACCTGGCAACTCTTGGGGTGGGTACATATATAAACTTGCCATCATCACTCCAGATTGCGGGAGTAAGCGGTACTGCCGGCCAGGTAATTACCGCTTCCGGGACTGGTTCAAGTATTCAGTGGGGTACTGGAGGCGGCGGTGGCTCCTCACAATGGACAGGGACTGCCGGTAACCCAATCTACTACGGCCCTAATGTTGGTATCGGCACAACAGCGGCCCCGCCAGCGCTGGGGGCTAACCTGTTTGTCCAGGGAAATATCTACGTGAGTAATTCCGTCACAACCACAAATATCTTTACGACTAACCTAGTGGCGACCGGTACCATCACCGGCGCATGGACAGGGACGAATCAAGGCATGCTTCTAAGTCTTGGGTCGAGCCTTACTAGTATTGGAAATTTTGCTTCAAGTACTGATACACCGACGCTCCAAGCATTCCATGTACCGCTCCAGAGCTTCACACAGAGCACCGGGTTTGTCTCTCTATTTTCAGTGACTGCCCAGGGTCTCATAAAGTTCAATTCGACCGGGCTTTACAAAATTACAACTGTTCTGGCGATGAATGCCCCTGTTTCGCGTGTGGCTCTCGGCACAAACACGTCTTCGGCCTTCCCTACTTCTACAAGCGCATACACATATGTGTACACCATACCGTCCGGTACAAGCCCGAGCGCCGTCATAACAATCCCCATAAATGTCCAGAACACAGGGCTCTGGTACTACCTGGACGTGTTCACACAAAGCTCCGTGACCAGCGCGAGCTTCTACGCAACTGCCAGCGCATCAATAACCGGCTCGCAGTTTGGCACATATGTTCAAATTGAGCCTTTCGGCAACTATATATCAAGTGTTGGCTCACAGGCTGCCGGTCTGCTGGTCGTGCCGAGCACAACCGTGACTCTGACTAGCCCCATCACCTCCAACACGTACCACGTCCGCATGACGTCAGCAGCCAACTGGACAGCCGCCGGTGCGAGCAGCAATATGCAAATCACTACAAACGGTAATATTCAGTTTTATCAGGCTGGTCTGTACGAGGTAAAGGTGTGCCTGAACGCAACGCTCCTCGCAGCAGTACAGTTTGGCATCGGTTCTTCGGCGTCCGACTCGAGTCTGCCGAGTACCCAGGGGCCGTACGTTTACCAGTACGCACCAAACTATGCACAGGACCCTTCCACAGCGGTTGTTATGCCGCTCAACATCACGGACACGACCAAGTTTTACTACTTGGACGTCACATTCCCGGGGACAACCACGACAGTTTCTGTAGTACCGCTCAGCACATTCGTGAGCGTCGCACCCATAGGCTCATTCATTCCCACGCCGATGGCGACAGCCTCGATAGTGGTCGCCGGGGTCGCAACAGCGCTCAGCGGGTCGTACACAGCAACGGCAGCCGACACGTATATCGGGTTTACGGGGGGTGGCACGGTCACTCTGCCACTCGGGTCGTCTCTGACGCGAGGCAAGACGTTCACCATCAAGGATGAGTCCGGGCTGGCCGGTACAAATACAACTAATATAATTGTAATTCAGATGACCGGAACTGATTTACTTGACGGATATTCGTCGGTATCTATCCAGATTAACTATGCAGGGCTGAACGTGATGTGGACCGGCGCCAATAGTCGCTGGTCTTTTATCTAAGCAGGTAGTAGATGTCGTCGTACGTTCTAAATAATCAAGTACGACCATATAATTTTGGTACAGACGCCATCGAGCGTATGCGAGTGTCCCTTGGCGAGTCGGTGATTGATGCTGATTTCGAGTATGGTCTGCAGTCGACCAAGTGGCAAAACTACCAGGAAGTTCGCAAAACTCCTTCATTTTACGAAATTCCGGGTACGGACTTTGTGGTGACCAACGTTGCTTCGGATGGCCAGGCAACCTCGGTCATCACGGTCACAACGACTTCGACGCTCCCGGCGGTGGGTTCGGTCATTGTCATCAGCGGTCTTATAAACGCAACCAGAACGGCTGACCGTGCCGAAGGTTTCTTCCTTGTGACCGGCACGGGCTCCGGTACGTTCACCTATTTTGCCAAGGGACAAATTGTGGCCGGAAGTATTTTTACAAATTATACTGTGCTTCGCAGGGGTGGTGTATTCTCAAACGGAAATGCAAAAGTTCAGGTGAGCACCGTAGTCCAGTCTACCGGCCCTGATAAAGTGCTTGTGACGACCACAACGACACACGGTCTCATTGCGGGCACTCCCATTTGTGGGACGGGGTGGTCAGGTGCTGGCGCAAACGGAAACTATTTTATTGATTCGACACCGGCCGCAAATCAGTTTATATTTACACCCGTGAACAGTGGTGTCTCGGCGACACTCACGGGTGGCTCTATATATGTCCAGCCGTATTCTTACACTGTTCACCGCCCGTTCGACGGCGGCTGTCTGATATCACCGACTCAGCCTGCCAACGGGTCGTCGGTCGTGCGTCAGTCAAAGAAGGTTTTCCGCTACCAGTCAGGTAAGGGGTTCCTTTGGTCATCCGGTACACTCTTCTGCCCGAACAACGACATCACAGGCGTCACGGCGACTGGCACGGCAGTCGGACAGGTCATTACAGTTACGACTGCTATATCTCACGGAGCACCACAGATTGGAGCCTCTATCGAAATTCGGGGTGTCGTGACGGCCGGGTATAACGGCGTGTACACTGTAGCATCGGTCATCGACCACCTTACAGTTACTGTAATTGCAACTCAGACACTTGGAAGTACAACTGGTGTGCTCGGAACCCAGCCGCGCTTTATCATGAAGAATTGGCATGGGGCATCGGTTCGCGCCGGTCCATTCGATGACCAGAACGGTCTGTTCTGGGAGTTTGACGGCCAAACTCTCTGGGTCGTCAAGCGGTCGAGCACTTTCCAGATTGCCGGTACGTGCCTCGTGTCGGTGAACGGTCAGACTCTTACGAATGACGCGACGAATGTATCGAATTCGACTCGCTTTCTGGACCAGTTCGAGGTTGGCGACCGTTTTATGCTTCGTGGAATGACCCATACTGTGACGTCTATAACATCACAGTCAAGTCTTACGTTCAACCCGCCTTACAGAGGGGTGGCTGCCATCACAGTCGGTGCAAACGTCTGTAAGATTGTAGAACTGCGCATTCCTCAGTCCCAGTTTAACCGTGACAAAATTGACGGAACAGGCCCGAGTAAATATAACGTCGACCTGACGAAGATGCAGATGATTGGCCTGCAGTACACCTGGTACGGCGCAGGTTTCGTCGACTTTATGATTCGTGGCCTCGATGGCAATTGGGTCTATGTCCATCGCATCCTAAATAACAACGTGAACGACGAGGCTTACATGCGCACGGGTAACATGCCTGTCCGGTACGAGCTCATCAACGAGTGTACTCCGGCCGTATCAGTTCTTACAGTTCTGCTCGGCGCGTCCGATACAACCATGACACTCCTCGACCAGACCACATACTGGCCCAATAACGGTACAGTTCTGGTCGATAATGAATTTATTTATTACGGAAATAAATCTGGAAACATTCTTTCGAGTCTCCAGAGAGGTGCTACTTTAACTTATAACATCAACGATGTTAATAAAACTTTTAGGGCCGGTACTGCAGATGGCACGGGGACGACCCATATTATAGGTTCGACCGTCAATCTTATAAGTTGTACGTGCACACCCTCCTTGACTCACTGGGGTTCGGCATTCATCATGGATGGCCAGTTTGACCACGACCGTGGCTATTTCTTCAACTACCAGCACAATCAAAGTACGACTGTAACGGCCAATACAACAGTTCCTCTCTTTTTCATAAGATTGTCGCCTAGTGTGAGTAATGGTGTCATTGGTGACCTTGGTGTCCGCGACTTGCTCAATCGTGCCCAGATTCTTTTGCAAAAACTAGCAGTAGCACCTATAGGTGCAGGCTGTGTGCTCAATATCCAGGGCGTCCTCAACCCGCTCGGGTTTAATGGCGCTTCATTTACATGGAATGCAATTAATTCACAGGGTGGCCAGCCCAGTTTTGCTCAGTATGCAACAATGGCCGGCGTTTCAGGCTCTTGGACGGTCGGGTCAGGTGAGCGCATTTTCAGTATGATTGCGAGTGTCGTCTCTGGTCTGAATGAGATTGACCTGTCAGACCTGAAAGAACTTTCAAATACGGTCCCGGGAGGAAACCAGATGTTCCCTGACGGCCCGGACACGCTGATGATTATCGCAACTCCTTATTACGCCAACTTGACGACCGCTCTCATCAACATCTATTGGTCCGAGGCACAGGCCTAGAAAATTCCGTCAACTAACTATAGGGGATGGCCACTTACCTGACATCCAACATCTTTTCGGATATAAATATTACTGGAAATTGTATAGTTCAGGGGTCTCTTACCACAGGCAATCCTGTTGTGTTCAGGAACCGAATTATCAACGGTGATTTTAAAATTGACCAGCGGAACAACGGAGCGAGTTTTACAGTGTCTGCAGCGGCGGCGAAAACGTATACACTTGACCGATGGTGGGGATGGTGCCAAGTGGGGAGTAAATTTTCAGTCCAGCGTTCGACACAGGTCCCTGTCGGTCAGGGATTCACTAATAGTATGCTTGTGACATCACTTTCGGCATATGCAACCCCTGTAGGAGGTTATTATGGGGTTGGGCAGTACATAGAGGGCTATAACATTGCCGATATGGGTTTCGGTACGGCTAGTGCGACGACGGCAACCCTGAGTTTCTGGGCCCGCTCAAGTTTAACCGGTACATTTTCGGTCGCATTAGAGAACGGAAGTTTCAATCGCTCGTATATATTCAACTATACAATAAGTTCAATTAACACATGGCAATACTTCACGTTGCCATTTACGGCTGATACTACTGGTACATGGGACTCTACTACAGGTCAAGGTATTCGACTATGGTGGGATCTTGGGTCCAACGACACGACATATGCAGGAGCGGCGGGGTCATGGCTGGCTGCCGACAAACTTCGTACGACTGGCTCTGTATCTTTGATAGGCACGAATGCAGCGACGTTGTACATTGCGGGCGCCCAAGTCGAGAAGGGTTCAGTAGCGACTTCGTTCGAGTTCCGGCCGTATGCAGCCGAGTTGGCGTTGTGTCAGAGGTACTATGTGAGATTTACGGCTGATGGCGTCTACAAGCCACTTGGGACGGCCTATGTCTTTTCTGCATCGGCTTGTCAGGGTGTTATCGTGGCTCCAACCTCCATGCGGGCACAACCTTCAACTATAGACATCTCATCATCTTCAAACACGTGTGCATACACGTCATCGATGATTCAAGGAACTACGGTCAATACTACCAACGACGTGTACATCTATTCAGGAGCGGGTACAAACTACGGTTTTACTACCATAGGCGGTACAGGCAACGGTGTGGCGAGTCTATCATGGAACCTGATTGGTATAAGTTTGTCTGGTGGATCGGGTCTCACGACGGGTTGGGCGGGTATGATGTACATGCCGACTGGTAAATACATAGGGTTTTCTGCTGAGTTATAATATAAGATGCCTTGGCGTATCGTCGTCGATTCAGGCGCCCAAGAAGTTTTCAGATACGCCACCACCTTCCCAGAACAGTACTTGGAACAGTACCCTCTAGAGACCTACATGCACCTCTTGACCGAGAACGGAGCCGACCCCGACTCTGTTAAATCGGCTCTGGACGCACAGGGCGTTCCCACCCTCATCCCGAACGTCGAGTGGGGATGGACCCAAGTCCGCACTCAGCAGAAGCAGAAGCTGTACGAATCCGACTGGACGTGCAGCGTCACGGACTACGAGGTCCCCAACAAGCCCGACTGGATCGCGTACCGTACCGCGTTGAGGGACGTGACGAAGCAGAGTGATCCGTTTGCGATTGTGTGGCCTACTGTTCCACAGTAAATTCTTTACTAAAATTAGATGAGTTTCACTCAGGGTTCAGCGACCCAAACAATCAACCTGTATGGTTCTGTCGGAATCGGCACGGCGCCTTCCGCATACACCCTACAAGTTGGTGGCACCATCGGTGCCTCAGGTGATATCACCGCTCTTTATTCGGACGACCGGCTCAAGATTCGTACGGGCGCTCTCGACAACGCACTCGAGAAAGTATGCTCACTGGACACGTTCACGTATGTCTCTAACCACCTCGCCAAATCTCTAGGCTATGATGAGCGTCAGCGCGTGGGTCTTTCGGCTCAGCAGGTCCAGAAGATTCTACCCGAGGCGGTCTGTCCAGCCCCAGCCGATCCCGAATATCTCACAATCCAGTATGAAAAGCTTGTGCCACTGCTGGTGGAAGCTATAAAAGAACTCTCTGTGAAACTTAAGAATGGCTGACGTGCCTACTGTCGGGGCCGTCTCATTTTCACAAATGAGAGGTTCGACTAACAACACAGGTCAGGGTGTGAGTCTGGGCAATCTTAACTTGCACAACCTCAACACCCCCCAACGGCTCGGTCAAATTGCGACCAGTCAGACGCTCGGCACTTCGAAACGGGCACCGCCTCTGTTTTCACCGTCTAGTCAGCAGGGCATGGTTGGTCTTTACTCGATGAAGCTGGCCAATCCTTATTACACAGGACCGGTCATCAAAGCCCAAAGGTCGCTCGACAACAGCACGCTCGACTTTTGGGCAGACGCGGATGGCGCCCTCATGAGCGCAACTGGTAACAACTATGCGACGTGGGTCGGTTCCGGTACGGCCAATCTGCTCACGTGGTACGACCAGTCCCAGAATGACATGGAGGTTCTCAAATACCCCCCTATTAGTCTCGGTGGTGGCACCGCCAACCCGACAACTGCCACTTTGACAGATGCTCCGTACGGAAACGGCTCATACATATACTCAGCCTCGACCCAGTACTCGACTGGTGAATTTGTCGGTGCCCTCTTTAACAATTCTGGTAATTTCCAGAGCTACACGACAGGAGGAGGAGTCGATGCATATAACGGTTCGACTGGTGTTTTTACCGGGTCGACGAGTACTACCGTGAGCGGGTCTGCGTACTTGGGAGCGTGGGTCCAACTCCAACTCCCTTATGCCATATACCCAACTGGATATTATCGCCTGATGAGGTCTGACAGAAACGAAATAAGTCACGTCTTGGCCGGTTCGAACAATGGAACGACCTGGACTCTCCTCAATTCAACTACAGAGCCAGCATACACAACATCCAGTTTTATTAACTTGAACGTTTCATCTTCTTACTCTTATTTTCGTCTCATAGCACTCGCTATAAACCCTGCAAATACATATGGTTTCTGGTCGATGGCGCAGCTTGACCTGTACGGTCGACAGGCTCTGACCTCGAGTAGGAACGCAGTGGCCACGACAGCCAGTGGTGGTAACCCTCCTCAGATAGTAGTCGATTCAACATCTGGTAAATATGTCGTCTACTTTCCAAATTCAGCTGCGACCACATCTGCATACTACGGCCTGACATTCAGTCCACAGACGATATCAGGGGCTATGATACAGTACCGGACAGTTTCGAACCCATCGACGTACCAAACCTTTTTGGCGGGGTCGACTGATATGAGCATAAAATATACAAATAATACGCTTCTCGGAACTAATACCGATTTTCTTGGTTAAAATTAGTGATGTCCCAGCCGGTGCCAGCTGGGTACACGGTTTTTCCGTGGGCATCTTTACCAGCGTCTTTCACCCTTACAGCAGTCACGGGTGGCAAACGGTGGGCTTATGTTGGTGTAAATCTGTATCTCAATACGACAGACCCAATTCTGAATATGTTTGCCGACCAACCAGCCGATATCAATGGCGGAACCGGTGTGACCGGTTGGATGCGTCTTCAGCGCGTCGGAACGAGTGGTGGAACGGCGAGCATTCAACATGGCGGCTTTGATATGTATATGAGCAATTACGTTGGTGGTAGTTATGATTTTTCGTGGCGTTTTTATTACGTTACAGGTGGTAATAACGCACAGGTAATCATTGGCAACAACTATCCAAATAACAGCGTCGGGTACTATGTAGCAGACAGTGGTAACGGACGCGTCCGAATTAATGTGACAACACCTGGTGCCGCTACTGTGTTTACGATAAGTAATCTTATAACTGGATATGGCTTGTACGACGGGACTTATCTGCAGGCCACTCCATTTATAACGAGTACAGATGGCGCATGGCACTCTGTCATGGTTACCCGGTTGGTCACACCCGGAAAGTCTATGACGCACATCGGCCACCCGGACGTCTCTGTGGGACTCGCGAGCAGGTCGTTCTATGGATATATGTCAGAGGTGATTCTGTTGGCGCCAGTTGTGCCGGCCCAGTCATCGACCGTCCCGGACTATAATATTTTTTATAAAAATGCTCATGTGCCCTTCTGGCAGAATGGTCTCATCGCATCGTACACACCTGAAAATTGGACCGGTACATCATGGGTCAATGGTAACTTTGGTACTCTGCCAGTCACAACACTGACCGGTACCACCACCAAGGTTGCCGCAACAAATTATCAAAATATTTTTACAAATTTATCGAGCGGAGCACAAACCTCCGCCAGGGCGATATTCTCGTTCCGCCGCGTCAACACTCTTTACCTCGGACCCAACTTCAGAATCAGACGCAGTTCTGACAACTTTGTCCAGGCATTTTATGCGGACGGTGCCGGTAACCTCGGCACGGCCATCGGCGCGACCGGTCAGCCCCTGCTCGATTGGCTGGGTAGGTCTGTAGCTTACGTGGAGACGTGGTACGACCAGTCTCTGAACGCGCGTCACGCGACCCAAACCAGTTGGACTCTCCAACCAACTCTCTCATTGGCCAAGCTCGCTGTCGATTTCACGACCAACGGCACTATGTTCAATTTACCAACCGGAACCGTTCCGATGAATATACCGTACACCTTCATTGCCCGACATGGGTACATGTCTACGAGCGTATCTGGTGGAATAATAGGTGCCGGTGGGACTAACACAACTAGTCAGTGTAATAATTTGATGGTAAATGCGAGTTTTGGTTACTTTAACTATTGGTTCAATAATGACGCCAACGCCAACTTGGGAGGTCCTTCAGTTCCAGAAAGTGTCGTGTCGTGTCGGTACGACGGTCCGACGACCGCCGGTACAACCTATTTCTTTGTCAACGGTGTCCAGACGAGTTCTACAGCTCGTTCTGGTTGGAACGGTGTTGCAGGTGGTGAGATGATTGGTAAGACCACCAATGACTCAACTCTGAATGGGTTTTTATATGACTGCTTCATTTTCGCCTCGGCCCTGTCCGACCCTGACCGAACGTCCATAGAAAATACCATTCTTAATTCTTCGAGCCCACTCCCTACACTCTACGGACCTTCTACAGCGACAATGACATGGCCGACAGGTGTTCTGCCATCGACCTATTCTATTTTTCACCTTGCCAAGTACCAAAAGCCAAGCAGGGGCACTTACGGTCGTATTCTTCAGAGTTCGACAACAAATTGGCTTTCTGGATTTTACTACAACGGCACAATTCCAGTTTCGGGTGTTGCGTACCATAACGGTTTCCTGACTCAGTCAACAGCGAGTGCGCACGGCACAAACTGGGTCCTCTCGACCGACCAGAACTCGCTGTACCGGTCTCTCGGCCGGACGCGTGGTACAACCGGTGCCGGAACTCCCTCTTTTGGCACACTCGCGATAAATACAGGTTTTGACGTGTCCGACTTTACATTCCAGGCTCTGATGGTCTATAACCGTACCCTGAATGCGACAGAGTACCAGATGGTCGAGGACTACTTGGCGAACCGCTTCAAAATACCTGTACCGCCCCAAGAAAGCCTCGCGCTCTCACTCGACGCCTCGGATTACTTCACGACCGATACAACAACATGGACAGACCGAAGCCCTAACGGCCGCAACTTTACCCTGTCGGCCACGGGCGCGTACGTCTCTGCCAGTGCGTTCCCATACATGAATTTTACAGCAAATCGAGCGACTATCGCTACTGCCGTTCCATCAGCCACATATAACACTCTAATTGTTTTTGGAACTATTTTCAACTCGACGGCTACTTGGCGCAGTTTAATGCTTGCCGGCGCAAATATACCTGCTGTTGTTGAAGCAGGCACAAATAGACTTGGTTTTTATAACGGTGGATTTATTCCATGCGACCAGAATGTCGACGTGACGACACTCGACCAAGTCTACACTCGGTTCAACATGCACGTCTGGAAGCTTTCGACCATAAGTCCCTACTACCAGTACTATTTTAACCCGAACATAGCTCCGTGCAGACCGACCGGTGTGATTACGGATTCCAGAGCTTCATACACTTCTGGATTTACAACTTTGGGTGACAACGGCACAGCCGGACAGTATTGGGGTAACATAGGCACAGTCCTGTACTACAACCGTGACCTAAGCGACCAAGAGTTGGTCGAGACATACCAGCGACACATGACCAAGTACCTGCTACCGACCCCCTTCGTGCCCATGAGCCCTGTGCCCAACGGCTACGTCTTTACGCGCTCAGGGATGTACACCCCCGGGACAGGTGTCACTGCGCTCAAAGTGCTTGTTATTGCTGGCGGTGGAGGCGGCGGTGGAGGTTGGGAAGGTGGCGGTGGCGGTGCAGGTGGTCTTCTGTATTCAGGATTTTATTACGTGACGGCAGGTGTGCCTATCCAGGTCATCATCGGGCAAGGAGGCCGTGGCACGCGCCGAAACTCGCTCCCCGAAAATGGAGGCAATACAATTTTTGGAACCATGACAGCAATAGGAGGTGGGTCTGGTGCAGCCGAACAAAACACGGCATCTATCGGCCCGGCTGCAGTTGTTGCACGTTCGGGTGGGTCTGGTGGTGGTGGTAGTTGGGGTGCGTCTACTGGTAATCTGATATTCCCTCCAGGGTCTGGTACGACCGGCCAGGGAAATTCTGGTGGGGCTGGATATGGAGCGCCGTACATCGGGGGAGGTGGCGGAGGCGCAGCAACTCCCGGCTTTGATGCGTCTTATGCGTATGCGGGCAATGGTGGCGATGGACGTTCCTGGACAATGATGGGCGTTACCAAGACGTATTGTGGTGGTGGTGGTGGGTCTCTTCGTGGGTCCGGAACTTCGAGTGGCGGGCTTGGAGGCGGTGGTGGAGGCAACGGGGCCGGTACTGGCGCTAACGCAACGTACTACGGGTCAGGAGGAGGTGCTGGTGGAGGCAATGGCACTGCGTGCATGGGCGGCGATGGGTTCCAGGGTATTGTTATAGTCGAAGTGAATGTGGACCCTTATCCGGCACCTATTCTGCAGAACCCTGGAAACCAAAACTTTCAAGCCGGTGGCCAATTTAACATCAATCAGTTAGTCACCGGGATTGCCGACCTTACGTGGTCAATTACTCAAGTGTACAATGCGGCTAACCTGACAAGCCCCGGAAATCAGACATTTACAAATGGCGGAACTTTTACTGTTACAAATACGACCAATCCATATTTGACAGGGGCGCTCGTGTGGACTATAAGCCCAACCACCGGAATGTCACTTGTATCGAATACAACAGCAAGTGCTACATTCTTGTGTTCTGCCTATCCAGGAATTTCGGCAGTTCCGTATGTCGTAACAGCGACGGGGCCAAGTGGGGTCGCGGGGTCGACTACAAGTTTTACAGTAACAAACACAACATCATATCTTTATAACTTTTCTTCATTTACTTTTACTCCTATGGGTGCGACTGGCCGGTTAGGGCCTACAGCGATAACGTACGGGACATCAACTCCTGGGTACGGGACTGGCTCAGTAATGACACTCGGAAGTGGTACCTCGACTGGCATGCAGGTTTGGGTTGTTCCATTTACGGGGAATTATGTGTTTACAGTGGCGGGCGCGCGTGGCGGTAACGGAACACAGGCGGGCGGTAATGGTGCTGTCGTGACAGTGACGCTGGCGCTTACAGCAGGTCATGTCCTTCGGTTATTACCCGGACAAATGGGGACGGCTTCTGGCTCGGGTTGTGGTATTACAAAGGGTGGTGGTGGTGGCGGCTCATTTGTCTACAATAATAATACTTCAACTATTTTGATTGCGGCGGGTGGTGGAGGTGGTGGAGCGGGTGGACCTATTGTTACACCTGGGCTGCGGAACGCATCGCTGACGACATCAGGAAACAAGGGAGACGGTACGACAGGAGGTGCTGGCGGTACCGCGGGTAATGGCGGTAATGGTGCAAATGCGTCATGTACTTCAGGCGGTGGTGGCGGTGGTGGCTGGAGCGGTAACGGAACTAACGGTAATGGCGCGAATAACTACGGAACATCATTTATCAATGGAGGTACGGGTGGTTTTAATGATTACGAAGGAACTACAAATGGTGGTTTCGGAGGCGGTGGTGCTGGCGGAAATCACGCAGGTGGTGGTGGTGGTGGTTATTCAGGGGGAGGAGGCGGCACTCTACAGACTTGCAGCTGTGGTGATACACAGGTTGGAGGCGGTGGTGGGTCCTACGCGACAGTCAGCTTTACTTCTTCGGCCGTCACAAATACGGGGAATGGGTATATTTCAATTAATATATTAAACCCCAGTTTACCTAATGTTGTAAATCCAGGAAATCAGCAGCTCAATACGACGGCCGCAAATGCGTTTTCAGTAAGTCAAACTACGTCGACTACACTGACCGGAACAATCACCTGGACCTATTCGACACTTCCTTCGGGGGTGACTGTCACAAGTTCTACGGGTTTAGGTATTACATTTGGGATTTCGGCCGGGACACAAATATTACCACAATCGTTTACGGTAACTGCAACAAGTGCAAATTTCCCGCTAGAGCCTTCGTCCACCACATTTACTCTAGGCGCTTCTACGTCCAGTATACCTGGAATTTCTCAGTATTATCCGGCTACAAATGCAGCCCAAATTTTGGCGGCCGACCCGTCTGTGACTAATGGCGTGTACTGGATAAATTGCAACGGTGTGTCTACACAGATTTACTGTATAATGAATTCTCTCTACGACGGAGGTGGCTGGATGCTCCTCATGAAGGGTCCGCAGGGAAGTACATTCCAGTATTCTTCGACTTACTGGACTGATAGTACAACAACTCTTAATGTGACTGATACAAATCTTAATAACAATGATGCAAAGTTTGCCGCTTTCAATTCAGTAACACTGAAGGATGTTATGGCATGGTGGCCAGATGTCGGTATAACAGGTGGAACTATACCGAGCACGCCATATTGGACGTGGCACATTAACAACTGGTACAATACTGATTTCCCAGTTATGACAGCCGACACTACCGTAATTAATTCTCAGACTTATATAGCAAGCGCTTCAAGCTCTTGGGATTCCAACTATTTTCCGTGGAGGGCTTTTGATTACTCAACATCGACCGAGTGGCACACTCAGCAAACAGCCACGTACAATAACGGACCTTACACAGGCCCTTTGACCACAACAGTAAGTAGTGTCTCGCGTGCGGGTGAGTGGCTCCAGCTCCAGTATCCTTCTTCGGTGACTATTACTTCGTACGAAATCCAGGCACGAAATGGCCAGAACAGCACGGCACCGACGGCATGGTGGATAGCCGGCTCGACCAACGGTTCGACATGGACACTTCTAGATACTCGCACTGGAATTACGTGGAATACAAATTTACAAACAATTACATTCACACCAGCCACACCTGGAACTTACAGTTATTACAGAATTATCATAAATGCTGTTGGTCTGGCCAACTATGCATCTATGTCAGCTTTCAATATAAGAACAACAGCGACAAGTACACGCCTAACGGCATACGACGGAATGTCTGCTTCGTTTTCACGAAACGCGCCAGGTGCTTCGGACCCGGATACATGGACCGGAAATTCAACAAGTATATGGTCAAGGCAGAGTGGTGCCAGGCGCCATGTTATTGGCGGACCCGCCGTGGTCAGTGGAAATCAGCCTGTACGCTGGGGATTCCTTTACAACAACGAGACTGATTTTGGTACAATAGATGTTTCAGGTGGTATTGGTATGGGTCAAACTGCACGAAGCGGTGGCGACGTCATAGGTTGCTGCCAGTCATCAACAGGTCTCAATCGTGCAATGAGTTTCTTATTTTTTGGTCGCTAATAACAGATGCCTTACAGAGAAAAGCACACTTGGGGGGAGCATTTATGGGGACTTATACACACAGTGACAATTATAGATTTTGAAGAAAGTGGGCCTCACAATGAAAGAATACTTGCTTGCCTCAGGGGGATGGGGGCCGCCATCCCATGCTCAATTTGTAGAGCACATTACGAAAATGAAATAAATAAATATAATTTTCAGAATTTAAATGAGCCCATGTGTCTATTCAGATGGTCTGTCGATTTCCATAACGAAGTGAATGCCAAGTTAGGGAAGCCGAAGTTTACGTACGAGCAGGCTCTAGAAAAATGGACGAGAATAATATGAGCCTGTACGCGACAGGTGGGACTGTTCAGCAAATAGGCTCTAAAAGAGTTCACTTTTTTACGACAGTCGGTTCAGCATCTCTGGTTTGTTCAGGAACGGGCAATGCAGAAATCCTGATTATCGCCGGAGGAGGGGCCGGTGGCAGTGACCGCGGAGGAGGTGGTGGCGCAGGCGGTCGCATATATAACAGTAGTTATGCTTTGGCAACCGGGACGTATTCTGTGACCGTAGGAGCCGGTGGTGTGGGCACGACATCCTCAACCGGTGGAGGTTCTGGAACAATTGGAGGAAGTGGTGGTTCGTCTATTTTTGCAGCACTGACAGCAGTTGGTGGAGGCGGAGGTGGAGGTTGCCATCCTACAAATAAAACACCTACATCTGGTGGAAGCGGAGGTGGAGGTTCCCAATATAACGGAGCAGCGGCAGGAGCTTCTGGAACAGCTGGTCAAGGGTTCGCAGGTGGCACTGGATTCGAGCAAGGTTCGGCTGGTGGTGGCGGTGGAGCGTCCGCAGTTGGTGGAAATTCGGCAAGCACATTAGGAGGCAATGGAGGCAATGGCGTTGCTTATTCTATTTCAGGGGCATCCCAGACCTATTGTGGCGGAGGAGGTGGAGGAGTTTATGGAGCAAATACAGCGGCGGGTTGGAACCCTGGAACAGGGGGGACAGGTGGCGGCGGAGGCGGGAGTAATACAGGTAACGGAAATGCAGCAACCTATTATGGCGGCGGTGGTGGCGGAGCGCGCGACGCTAATGGAGCCACAACAACCGGAGGCAATGGTTACCAAGGAATAGTTATTGTGAGTTATGATTACACACCTAATTTGTTCCCACCAGGACCTAACGGTGAAGCTGTCTATTTTAGCGCGACAAGCCCTTCACAAGCGACCGTGACTGTTGCTTATAATTTATCCATTCCAGGGGCTCTGTACCGAGTAATAGCCTATAACCCAAATGGAGTCGCATCGAATCCAGTTACGTTTACCATAACAAATACTTTAGCTAGACCTGCCTTTTTAAACCCTGGTCCAAAGACATTCGTGGGTGGTGGTTCCTTTTCTGTAGTTCAGACGGCACAGTCGTCCGGAATTGCATGGACCATCTCGCCGACGACAGCCGTTACTCTGACGAGTGCCACCGACGCTGGTGTGACTGTGAATGTTTCGAGTGGTACACCCATCGCTTCACCGACAAGTTATACACTCACAGGAACGGACACGTCGGCACAGGCAACTTCACAAGTTTTTACAATTCAGAATACGTTCAACTCACCAGCCTTTGTAAATCCGGGAACAAAATCATATACAAATGGTGGCTCTTTCACAGTGACACAGACGGCAGCCAATACAGGTCAGCTTGGTTGGTCAATAAGTCCTACGACCGGTATGACACTGTCAGGTGCATCTACAAGTGGTGTAACGGTCACGGTTGCTGTAGCCCAGCCTATATCTGGTGTAACATATACACTCACAGCGACGAATCCGACACCGAGCTCGTGCGTCCAGTCATTCAGCGTTACAAATACAGTAACGGCACTTTATGCATTTACGACATTTACATTTACTCCGATAGGAGCTACAGGTGCGTCCGGACCAACATCACTCGCTGGGTATGGTGGTAATTATCCCGGTGTTGGTACAAGCTACGCACTCGCACTTTCGGGCGGTATTCAATATTGGACTGTTCCTATGGCCGGAACCTATAACTTTACACTCGCGGGCGCTGGGTCATTTCATTCGGGTGGTCAAAACCCTGTCAAAACTGGATACGGAATAGTCATGACCACCTCCTCGTACACCTTGACAACAGGGCAACTTATCGCTATTTTAGTCGGACAAATATCAAGTGGTAGTACAGGCGGAGGTGGTGGTACATTTATTGCTTCTGTCTCATCCGTTGGTAATTTAGCAACGGCTACACCGCTTTTTATTGCCGGAGGAGCAGGAGGGCCAGGTGGTCAGTCTGCAACATATAGTAACGATAATATAAATGCAACCTTGGCAACAACTGGCCGTAACGGAATGCCAGGCGCCCCGGTCAGCGCGGGTGCAGGAGGCGTGGGACCAGCCGGAGCTACAAGACCGACTAATATTGGATTTTCATGGGGTGACCAGGGTGCCGGATTTACAGGGAACGGACAATGGAGTGAACGGACTGGTAGTTCTGCAAATGTTGCCAAGTCTTTTCAAAATGGTGGAACAGGAAGTTTGAATACTGATAATTCCGCCCCGGGAGGGTTCGGTGGTGGCGGTGCCGGAAACGCCTATGGCCAGGGCGCAGGCGGTGGTGGCGGTGGCTATGGCGGCGGCGGAAGTGGTGGCTCAGATGGCGCAGGTGCAGGCGGTGGTGGTGGTGGTTCTTATAATATTACCAATGTTTATAGCGGGTCTGCAACCAATTCAGCAACTGGTTATGTTACAATAACCAAAGTGTGATTTCTGTTAAAAAAATAAACAAAAATAAGTTTAATGAAGGACCCATACGAGGTCCTCGGCATTGACAAATCAGCCTCTGTAGAAGAAGTTAAAAAATCTTATCGAAAACTTGTTATCGTTCATCACCCGGATAAACCCACCGGAAATGCCGAAAAGTTTAAAGAGATTCAGACAGCCTATGAGATTCTGACCGACCCTGACAAGCGTCGCAACTTTGACCAGTTTGGTGACCCCGAAGGCCAGCCGCAGCACCACGGCTTCCCGGGAGGGTTCCCGGGAGGCTTCCCAGGTGGGTTCCCCGAGCAGCAAGTAAGGCGCTCGAACACCACGCACCAGGTGTTTCTGACGCTGCTCGAGGCGTACCACGGGTGCACCAAAAAGTTCAAGGTGCCCATCAAAAAGGTGTGCATGGCGTGCAAGCAGTACTGTCAGATGTGTGGTGGTGTCGGTATGATTCACATGTTTATAGTGACGCAACCCTGTCCGGCCTGTCACGGCTCAGGTGGGGGGTCCAGAGGCTGTAGCGACTGTAGCCTCAAAGGGCACAAGACGGATACGGTCACCATGACGTTCAACATCCCGGCCGGAGTGGAGACTGGTCAGACGATGGTTGCTCGCGGAATGGGCGAACAGGCTGTCGGTCGACACGACATCGCTGGAGACTTTGTCCTGCAAGTCCAAGTGAGGGACCACCCAGTCTTTCTGCGGGACGGTCGGAATTTAGTTATTTTGAAAAAGATTTCTTTCAAAGAATCAATCGAAGGGACGACAGTGGATGTGCCTCACTTTTTGGGCGAATTCACTGTTGACACGAAGCAATGGGGGATACTCGACCCACGGAAGAATTACATCATCAAGGACAAAGGCATGAAGGGCGGAGACCTGCATATAGGCTTCGACGTACAGTACCCTGACCCTTCAGAGGTTTACATAGTTACAAAGGTATCTTAGAGGCGACCAGAATGATATTCGCCACCGTGTTGATGCTCGTCAAGGTCATTGTATCGACCGTCACGTGGATGAGCTCATTCATATTCAGAGTTGCGTGGTGGAACGCCACGTCATTTATCGTCGAGGGGAAAATGCCAAAGGCTGCTCCCCGAATTGCGTGTTTTTTTATAAATCTTGAAGCTGTGATGGCCCTCTGGACCGGCTCGCTCCTTCCAATTCGCCGAACCTGTACACATGTACGGCGAATTGAACACATTTTTGTCTTATAGTTGACTGGTATTATTTTCTTAAGTGCTGTAGCACACACTGCTAGTTATCATCCCCGGACTCTTCGTCATCACTCTCGTGAGCGGCCCGCGCCACCTTGAGGGCGTGCGCCTTGGCCAGCTTCTGGCTCACCTTGGGCTCGCGGCTCGCCAGAGTATTTTCAAGCACCGCCTTGTAGAGCTCGGAAGCCTCGAGTCCCTTCTTCAGGTCGACCCGCAGCGCCTTCATCTGCTCCTTGAGCGTCTTCTCTTCGTTGATAAGCTTCTTGATAGACTCCATTTCGTTTCTACTTACTACTTGGGTCAGAGCCTTAACTGTCATTCGGTCGACGAATACCACTCCGGTAGGCTCCGGTTCGCCTCCTCGTACCCTATAAAAAGTTTTATTTTTTTGAAAAAGCATGACCCAGTCTAGAGCCTTGTCGGATGTTTCCACCCGGGCCATGACATACTCGGGGCCTTTCGAACACACAACGTACTTTTCACCGCGCACAGGGCCTTTCCCGGGATTGTCAGGCCATAAAGAGACCACGTCGCCTATGTTCGCCATAAGTTCTACTGCAGTCTCTCCTTTACTTGGTCTTGGAAGCCTGGTATTTGTTAAAGGTATTAAAGGCATTCAGATTATTGGTGAGGTTCGCGCGGCGCTTGCCACCCACTGGGTCGAGCATGTACGAGAAAAAGATGCGCTTGACCACATTCTTCCGCTGGGGGCTGAGATTGCTATTCATCAGGTTTTTGTAGGCTCGCTCGAAGTTGGCCGCGGTAGTCTTGGAACCACCAGCGCCCATTGCGTTCAGGTAATTGCCCCCTGACTTGACTGAGCCATTCTTGTTGTAGGTTGTGTTCAGGATATTGGCCGCCACCTTGCCACGGTTCGCGGCGGTGTTGAGCTTTGCGCGGTTAGGATTACTCATCAGATTTGTCTTAATAGTATTCGCGAGCCGCTTTGCCTCCGGTGATGCATTGGCCACCGCCACCACTGCCGCGTTTGCAGCCTTCTGTGCATTCTTGTTAGCTGCCGGAACATTTCCCGTCAGAGCAGCATTTGTTGAGGCAGTCGCAGCACCAACAGCCGCGGCAGCCGCAGGCGTTCCTGGTGCCGCAACAGCAGCCTGTGTAGCAAGTGCGTTTGCCATCTTTGCGTTGTTATTCCCTGCTTTCATGGCCGCCGCCGCTGGCTTTTGTACTTCAGGGATGGTGGGCGGCGCACCTATTTGCTCGGCTATCTTCTGGTTCTGTACAGCCAGGTTTTGTATTTGATTAGCTGTTGTTACAGCTGTATTTGCAGGGGCCGCAGCTGCTGCCGGTGTAGGGGCGTTTATCGCCGCGTTAACCGCTGTCTTATTCTTATTTAAAAGTTTTTTCACCGTTTCAGTATTTGCTTTCAGACGCTCTACAGCAGCAGTTAGATTCTTGTTGTTAGACATTTATAGTATTATACGCGAAAAAATTACAGGTCGAGCTTGCGGCGGACCTCATCCCTGACGCTCTGAGGGAGCTGGGTCGCGTCAGCCTGTGCATCCTTCTGGTACGAATCGATTTGCTCCTGCTCAGCATCTAGGCACGACTCCCACACTGGGCCGGCCGTGTACCCCCACTCCTTCATGTGGGGCGTGAGCACATCACCCTTCAGGAACCAACCGCGCTCGATGAGCTTCTTGGCGCGTCGCATGACGTGCCGAACCTTCCGGCACTCGGCCACCGCCTCCCCGTGGCTGACCAGAGAGTCCGGGCGCGTCTCGTACACCGTCTCGAAGATGCCGTTGCGGGTCATGTCGATGAGCTTTCGGGCTGGAGCTGCCAGGTACCGGTACTTTTTGGGAATGTACCGGATGCCGAGAGGCGTGTCACGCGACGTGTAGAACAGATTGCAGCTCATGTCGACCGAGTGCTCGTCGCGCCAGTCTGAGAGGCTGCCGTCAAAAAGGCACAGGTCCAGCTTGAGCTGGTTGTTCAGCTTGACGTGGACGACCGCCGTGATACCCTTGGACATGGCGCCATACTTCATATCATGAATCATCGTGTCACGAGTCACCTCTGTGGTGTAATACACACTGAGCGCCTTCAGGAAGGCATCCACCGAGTTGTGCTTGGAGCGCGGTACACAAATGTCAATGTCGTTAAACTCCACCTTGCCACAAATCATAACATCGCGGACATAGCCACCGAATACCCAAAAGTCGAGCGCAAAGCACAGGTCGATAACACGGTTCTCCATTGGTTACATATTGGTCATTGGTTTTAAGTGCTTGGGAAAAGGAAGCCGTGGGCGAACCAATGTGTGAACACGATAGCTACCGTCGGCTTGATGTCACGAGTGACTAGGAAGGCGACGATAAAGAGCAGGACACCCACTTTAGCGGTCTGAGGGATAACCTTACGGCGTTCAGCCAGACCAGCAACACTATACTCCATTAATTTTATCATTTATTTTATTTCCCAAACTTCACCCTTGACAAAGTCGATAAACTTGATTTCGTACACATTATCACTGTCCTCGCCGTGCGCCTCCCAGCCCTCGCCTGGAATAAACTCGGTGATGACCGCGTTGACAAACTTGGTCTTGTGCTTCTTCGTCGGCAGCTGGATGCTGACGCGCTTGCCGACCAGCTCCTCGAACCAGTCCTCGTACTCATCGAGCGTCTCAGTCAGCTCATCGCGCTCCTTCACAAGTGCCACTACAGCCTCGATTGCCTCCATTACTATTTAGTTCTTGGCTTTCTTTTTTAACTCCCGTGCATTCTCGAGTCTTTTACGTTTTTGATAGTTCAGATTGTTAATGTACCGGCCGAGCATTGCCCAGTTCGCCTGGCTCATATTGACCGCCCGAGTTCTCTTGTACGCCTTTCGCGCCGCTATAGTCTTGAGCTTGGCTACAGCGCTCTTGGCCTTGTCCAGGTTGGAACGGCTGGGGGTGCGCTGACGTGGGGTGGGGGTGCGCGGGTTGGAC
>Ga0247723_1000550_pt1 | contig 25516 bp, 32 predicted proteins | sample MSEWelMarce5H_FC_FD_189079 | JGI IMG/M metagenome (GOLD analysis project Ga0247723, IMG submission 189079) | Subsurface sediment microbial communities from gas well in West Virginia, United States - MSEEL Well Study Marcellus 5H_FC | ecosystem: Environmental > Terrestrial > Deep subsurface >... | reverse complement strand
TTTGCCAACGTCCCGTTTATTCCGGGTGAAGGCATACGAGTTGAAACAAGCGTGTATGCTGAAATGTCTAATACAGATTCAGTACAAATAATCTATGGCTAACAAGAAAAAAGGTCCTAGCTTAGCAGTTGGACGTGGTGAAAAACTTCCTGTGTCTAAAGGTGCAGGGCTCACGGCTAAAGGTCGTGCAAAGTATAACGCAGCTACTGGGTCAAACCTAAAGGCTCCTCAACCACAAGGTGGCGCTCGCAAGAAGTCATTTTGTGCTAGAATGTCTGGCATGCCTGGTCCTATGAAAGATGAAAAAGGTAGACCTACTAGGAAAGCCGCATCACTAAAAAGGTGGAATTGTAAATGAGTGCAGAACGCGAAGTTATAGAACACGGTGTAGAAATTAAGCATATTCAATCAGATGTGGATAGTATTATGGAAGACATGGAACAATTAAAAGCCCGTCTAGATGGTATTGAAAAAACACTAGAAGAAATCAAAGGCGGTTGGAAAGTATTTATTGCTATCGCTACTGTTATATCAGGTGTTATAAGCTGGATGGTAACTCATTGGCTAGGTAAATAAATGAAAACTTTTATAGAAAAGGTGTTTAAAATGAAAAAACAAAAGGAATTATTAGATGAAATTACTCATTCAGAAGTTACAGAAGAAGTTACAGAAGTTGCTGTCGAAACTATCAAGCCTAGTAAAAAAGAAACTAAAGTTGAAGTAGAAGTTCAACACACAGATACAAAGGCTGATTAAATGCCTAGTAAATCTAAAGCACAACACAACTTAATGGCTGCAGTGGCTAATAACCCAAAATTTGCTAAAAAAGTTGGTATATCAAAATCAGTAGGAGAAGAGTTTATGAAAGCAGATAAAACTAAGAAGTTCGGATCAGGTGGAGCACTTAAAGAAGTTGACTCAAGTGACAATCCTGGATTATCAAAATTACCAACGGAGGTTAGAAATAAAATGGGCTACATGAAAAAAGGTGGTATGGCTAAAGGCTATGCAAAAGGTGGTTGTGCAACAAAATCAGATGCAAAGATGATCGCTAAAAAAGAAGTTAAGGGACATGAATCATCAATGCACAAAATGAAAAAAGGTGGCATCGTAGAAAAAGGTACAGGCGAGAAATATGCATCTAAAGCTGCTATGATGAAACACGAGAAAAAAGAAACTAAAGCCGAAGAAATGAAAGAACATGGCATGAAAAAAGGCGGTATGGCTAAAGGTTGTGGTTATTCTAAAGGCGGTCAACTTGCTAAAGCTAATGGTATTGCAGTTCGCGGTAAAACAAGAGGAAGGAATATTTAATGGCTAAATTAACTGAAGCAGAAAAAAGAAAAAACTTTGAAGCAACTGTAGGCTCATCAGAAAATGATATGGGTCCATACCGTAACCGTACAGGACTAGAAATGTTATCAAAAGAAGAGTATGAACAATTACCTAAAATGAAAGACCTTCCTGAACAAGCAATTGAATTTCCTAATGTAAAAAAGGATGAAAAGGGTCGGGTAATATATAAGAAAAAAGGTGGCATGATTAAAAAAATGGCTTCAGGTGGTTCAGTTAAATCTTCAGCTTCTAAACGTGCAGATGGTATTGCTGTAAAAGGCAAAACTAGAGGAAAAATCTGCTAATAAAATGCCAGTAGATTATAGTCGTTATGACTGGGTTGACGAATTTAAACGCTGTGAACAATGGTTAGAGAATGCTCTAGACTATGCTCATGGTACGTTTGATATAAGTAATGTTTTTGAAGATGTAATGAATGGTAATGCACAATTTTGGCCGGGCAAAAACTCAGCTGTAGTGACACAAATTGTAAATTATCCAAAGAAGAAAGTAATACATTTTTTCCTAGCTGGTGGTGATATAAAAGAACTACAAGATATGGAACCAGGTATTATTGAATGGGCAAAGAGTCAAGGTTGCACTGTGGTAACATTATCAGGTAGACCTGGTTGGACTAAAAGTTTTTTAAACAATATAGGATATAGATGTACGCAAGTACAAATGTACAAGGAGATATAATATGGCCGGAGCAGCAAAACCAGGATCAACACTACCACCACAAGGTGGTAAAGGCGGAGTTCAATCTCCAAGACCAACATTAGCACCACCAGGACAAGGTTCTACACTACCACCACAAGGCGGTAAAGGCGGAGCTCAACCCGGTCAAGTTCCACCACGTACCTTAGGCGGTTACTCTCCAGCGGACATAGACAGACTTATGGCTAATCAAGTACCAGCACAAGTACAACAACCAGCTCCTGGTCAAGTACCAGCACAAGGCGGTAAAGCACAAAACCCTGATGGAACACGCACAGGAACTCTCCCTGGCTATGCTCAACCATATGTAAATAGTATGATGGATCAACCACAAGTACAACAACCAGCTCCGGGTCAAGTTCCAGCACAAGGCGGTAAAGGCGGAGGTCAGTCAGCTACCCCAGAACAACTTGCAGCACTACAAGCACAATTAGATGCATCAAGATTACCACCAACAACTACTACGCCATCAAACCTTCCTGGTTATGCTCCATCAAGAGGTCAGTCAGCTACCCCAGAACAACTTGCAGCACTACAAGCACAATTAGATGCATCAAGACCTGTACCACAAGTACAACAACCTTTAGGGTTAGCTGGTAGACCAGAAATACAAGCTGCTTATGGACAACCACAAGTACAACAACCTCTTGTTCGACAACCAGCTCCAGTTCCTGGACTAGGGTTATCTAGTTTATTAAAAAAACCAATGCCAAAATTAAAAGGCAGAAGATAATGAGACCTTCACGAGGTATGGGCGCTATTAAAAAGTCTAAGATACCTAGTGCTACTGAGAACACTATGCCTAAGGGCGTGGTTAAAAAACGTCGTGACAACACAGACTTTACTCAGTTTAAAGAAGGTGGCACAGTAAACAAAGCAGGTAACTACACAAAGCCTAGTTTACGTAAAAGAATAGTGTCACAAGTTAAATCCGCTGCAACACACGGTACAGGTGCTGGTCAATGGTCAGCTCGTAAAGCTCAGTTAGTAGCTAAGAAATATAAAGCTGCAGGTGGTGGATATAAGTGAGTGCATTAGCTAAACCGCAACGTTCACTAAAAGCATGGGGTGAGCAAAAGTGGACAACTAAGTCTGGTAAAAAGTCTAGTGAGACAGGTGAAAGATACTTACCAGAAAAAGCAATTAAAGCATTAAGCCCGCAAGAGTATGCAGCAACAACAAAAGCTAAAAGGGCAGGAAAAGCTAAAGGTAAACAGTTTGTAGCTCAACCTAAATCAATTAAACAAAAAGTAAAACCTTATAGAAGAGTTAAATAATGGTAGATAGAACCACAGGGCAAACAAGTTTTAACTTAGATTTAAATAACTTAGTTGAAGACGCATTTGAAAGATGCGGTAAAGAACTTCGTACGGGTTATGATTTAAGAACTGCAAGACGTTCACTAAATCTTATGACAATCGAGTGGGCTAACCGCGGTATTAATATGTGGACTATAGAACCTGGTCAGATTCAATTAAACCAAGGCCAGATCATGTACCCGTTGCCTGTCGATACGATTGACTTGCTTGACATGGTGACACGCACTGGAACAGGATCAAACCAACAAGACATTAATATCAACCGTATTAGTGAATCAACATACATCACTATACCTAATAAAAATGCTACAGGCCGTCCGATCCAAGTGTGGATTAATAGACAAAGCGGCCAAGAAAACCCTACTACAATTCTTACAGCTGAAGCTTTAGATGCGACAGAAACTACAATTACATTAACAACAACTGTAGGCTTAGCACAATTTGGATTTGTTAAAGTAGATAACGAAACGATTCAGTATGGCGGTATTAGTGGTAATGACTTAATTGATTGCATACGTGGCGTTAATAATACAACAGCTGCAACACACTTAACTGCATCTAAAATATATGTTCAGAACTTACCTACAGTGAATGTATGGCCAGCACCTGATCAAAGTAGTTTCTATTCATTTGTTTATTACAGATTAAGACGTATTCAAGACGCAGGTAACGGGCTTAATGTAGAAGATATTCCGTTCAGATTTATTCCATGCATGGTAGCAGGACTCGCTTACTATTTAAGTGTTAAGTTACCAGGTGCTGAAGGTCGTATAGAAATGCTTAAACAAGATTACGAACAACAGTTCCAATTAGCAGCTGACGAAGATAGAGAAAAAGCATCTGTGAGGTTTGTACCTCGTGAAATGTTTTACCACGGGTAATTAAATGCCAAGTAAATATTCAAGCGGTAAAAATGCCATATCGCAGTGTGACCGTTGTGGGTTTAGATATAAGCTTAAACAACTTAAAAGATTGGTTATTAAGACCAAAAATGTTAATATACTCGTATGTCCAGAATGCTGGGAACCGGATCAACCGCAATTATCACTAGGTTTATACCCAGTTAATGATCCGCAAGCAGTTAGAAATCCAAGACCTGATAGTCCAAGTTACTATCAATCAGGTTTAAATGGGTTACAAACGCTAGAAGTAACAGGAACATTACAAAGTGAAACAGGTGTACCACTATTAGGTAGCCGAATTATTCAGTGGGGTTGGAATCCTGTAGGCGGATCAAGATTGAATGATGCTGGATTAACGCCTAATGATCTAGTAGGAATAGGTAATGTGGGCACAGTAACAGTAACAACAACATAAGGAGAAGTATATGGGATTCAGATCAACAGCAGATGGTATTGCTAAACAAGGTAAAACTAAAGGTAAAAATTTAGGTAATGACGGCGCTTCAGTAGGCATTCAAAAAGGCCCTAAACATGCAGGTTCTAAAGGTGGTAAAAAGAACATTGACATGAAAACTATGGGTCGCGGTATGGCTAAAGTTGCAGCACAGAAAAAAGGATAATTATCATGGCTAAAGATAACAGATCAGCAGCACAATCAACAGGTACTGAGTTTTTCCCTGCTGATACTGCACAACCGTTAGAAAAGTATATTCAACCAAGAGTGAATACAAATAGTTCAGATATTGAGGTTTCTCAAGACCCTAATAAATTAAAATCACAAGACCTTAATTTTAAAACAGCTAGACAACGTGTTAGCGCAGGTGATCCGGGCTCTAAAGTTATTAATCGAAATGGTGAAGTTACTATTCGTGGTTGCGGTGCAGCTACTAAAGGTACAAAAGCTCGCGGTCCGATGGCGTAATAAATGAATTACACCCAGTTAGTAGCAGAGATACAGAACTATACAGAGAATCAGTTCACAACTACTGTAGTAAATACGTTTATTACTCAAGCTGAACAGAGAATCTATAATACAGTTCAATTACCAGCATTACGTAAAAACGTAACAGGCACAACTACATCTGGTAATAAGTATTTAGCGATGCCTACTAATTGGTTGGCCACGTTTAGCTTAGCTGTAATTAATGCTAATAATGAATACTTGTATCTTTTAAATAAAGACGTGAACTATATTAGACAATCATTTCCTGATACAGATTCAGACTTTTATGGTGTACCTCAGTACTATGCAGTGTTTGATAACACGTCGTTTATATTAGGCCCTACACCCGATGCAAATTATAATGTTGAGCTACATTACTTCTATTATCCTGAGTCTATTACAACGACTGTATCAGGTACAACTTGGTTAGGTGATAACTTTAGTTCTACTTTACTCTACGGATCTTTATTAGAAGCTTACACCTATATGAAGGGCGAAGCAGATGTTATAGCTAATTATAAAGCTAGATATGATGAAGCCATGATGTTATTGAAACAACTAGGTGATGGTAAAGATAGACAAGATGCGTATAGATCAGGTCAAGTAAGGTACCCAGTTCAATGATTTTAGGACAAGCACAGACCACGACGTTTAAACTAAACTTATTAAAAGGTTTAGAAAATTTTAATGCGGGTTCACCGTATACATATAAAATAGCTTTGTATGATGCAGTAGCTACTATTAATAGCGAAACAACCGCATATACAACAACTAACGAAATTACAGGTACAGGCTACGTAGCTGGGGGCAAGGTATTATCTCCAACGGTAGGTAGTGATACTAGTAATAATACGGCTTTTGTTACTTTTGCTAATGTAACTTGGAACCCTGCAAACTTTACCGCAGCGGGTGCCTTGATATATAATAGCACTACAAATGCATCGGTCGCAGTACTAAGCTTTGGTGGGGTAAAAACAGCCTCTACAACATTTACAATAGAATTTCCAGCAGCTACCTCAACCACTGCTGTATTACGAATTAATTAAGGAGTATATTATGATACAAAAAGAACAAAATGGATTTGGTGATCAAGCTACCATCACGCTAAATGCTGGTGCTCAAGCCAATGAAACTGTAGGGATTGAAGGCTTTTATAAAGTTGAATGCCGTGATGCAGCTGGTAATTTAAAATGGGAAGAATCATTTCCTAATTTAGTTAACCAAATAGGTAAAGAACTTATGTTTGATACTTTACTCCGTACAACGGGCACATACACAACAGTAGGGCCTTTCTTAGGTTTAATTGGTGGAGCTACTCCAACATTTGGTACTGGCACTGACACACAAACATCACACGCTGGCTGGACTGAGTTTGTAAACTACACAGTAGGTGGATCAGCAGTTAGAGGCACAGCATCATTTAGTGCTGCATCATCTACAGGATCAACACCAACTAACGTAACTACATGCGCAGCATCGCCTATTACTTACACTATTACAGGTGCAGGCGGTACAGTGAGTGGTTGTTTCTTAATCACAGGTTCTGGTGCAGTAAATACACAAAGTAATACTGGTGGTGTTTTATACTCAGCAGGCGCATTTGCCGTGGCTAAAGTTACAACAGCTGGTGACACAGTAGCAGTTACATACTCAACAACTGCAACAAGTTAAGGAGTCTTAAATGGCTCTTGTAGTCGCAGACAGAGTACAGGAAACGTCCGTAACTAGTGGGACAGGTACGCTTACCCTTGCAGGAGCAGTTGCGGGGTTTCAAACCTTTTCTACAGCTATTGGTAATGGTAATACTACTTTCTACACAATCTATGATTTAACTGCATATGATTGGGAAGTAGGTATTGGTACTGTAGGTGCTGGTACTTTAGCTCGTACTACGGTTTTATCAAATTCAGCTGGTACTACATCTCCTATATCGTTTGCCGGTAATTCTAAATCTGTATTTTGTACATACCCTGCTGAAAAATCTATTAACTACGATGCTAATGGTGTAGCTACTATTGGCGAAGTTCTTGGATATGCTGATACTGGCATTATTGGATCTTTTGCGTCTACTGTCGCTGGCTACAACCAAGTTGTTGTTCAAAATAAAAGCACCGCTACAAACGCATCTACCAACTTTAATGTATCTAACGATGCAGGTACAGCAGGAGCTAACTACGCTGAATTAGGTATTAACTCATCTACCTTTACTGGTACAGGCTCATTTAATATTGCTGGGGCATCTTATGTTGCATCCGCCTCTACTGATTTAACACTTGGTACATATGGTGCTTATAACATCCACTTTGTAACTAATAGTAATACAACCGATGCCATGACTATCTATAATAATGGCGGTATATCATTAGGTACATTCGGAAATCCGGGTATAGGTAACATGGCAGCTAGTAAGTTTGTGCCTGGTTATTCAGCAATTACATCAGCAGCGGGCACTACAGTTTTAACAGCAGACTCTAATTACTATCAAAATTTACTTGGTTCTACAACACAAACATTTCAATTACCTGATGCCACAACCTTATTAGAAGGTACAACATTTATCTTTGACAACGATTCCTCAGGAACTTTAACTGTTGTTGATAATGCAACTGGACCTATTGAAACAGTACCTGGCGGCGCCGCAAGTTTTGTATATTTAGCTGATAATGCTACTGTTGCTGGTACTTGGAGAAGACATGCATTTCTCCCTGCATCGTATGACTTTAATGCTACAACAGCTAATTTTGGTACTGCTACAATTACAAACGCTTCATGGAACGGAAATACAATAGGTACTGCTTATGGCGGTACAGGATTAACTACTTTTGGCTCTGCTAATTACGCTCTATATTCAACATCATCATCAGCTTTAGTAGCAGGTACATTACCTGTTGAAGCGGGTGGTTCAGGGGCTGTTACGTTTACAGCTAACGGTGTTTTATATGGTAATGGTACATCTGCATTGGGTGTTACAGCAGCAGGGACTACAGGACAAGTTTTAATAGGTAATACAGGCGCTGCACCATCATGGGGTACAGTATCAAGTTCATTAGTTAGTTCATTTCAAACATCATTAAATGGGTTAACACCAAGTACAGCTACAACAGGCGCCGTAACATTAGCAGGTACATTAGGTCCTACATCAGGCGGTACAGGATTAACTACATATACGCAAGGTGATCTTATATATGCCACAGCTACAAACACATTAGGTAAATTAGCTGACGTAGCTACAGGCAATGCACTTATTTCAGGCGGTGTTGGCGGCGATCCTTCATGGGGTAAGATTGGTTTAACTACGCATGTATCAGGCACACTTCCAGTAGATAATGGTGGTACAGGACAAACTACATATACTGACGGCCAACTCTTAATTGGTAACACAACAGGAAATACCTTAACTAAGGCGACACTAACTCAAGGAACGGGCATTACCATTACTAATGGTACAGGTTCAATTACTGTAGCTAATGCGGGTGTAACTTCAATTACAGGTACAGCTAACCAAGTTATTGCTTCAGCTTCCACAGGCGCTGTTACGTTATCAACACCACAATCTATTGGCACAGCATCAGGTGTTCAGTTTGGTTCATTCGGGGTAGGTACAGCATCATCAGGTACAACAGGTGAAATTCGTGCAACTAATAATGTAACCTCATTCTATTCATCAGATGCTAGATTAAAAGAAAACATTAAAGATATTCCAGATGCTCTTGATAAAGTAAATCATATAGGTGGTAAATTATTTGATTGGACAGATGACTATATTAAAAATCATGGCGGGGAAGACGGGTATTTTGTTAATAAATCAGATTTTGGTATAATTGCACAAGATGTAAAAGAAGTGTTTCCAATTGCAGTAAGAGAAAGACAAGATGGAACTCTTGCAGTAGACTATGAAAAACTATGCTCATTAGCATTTGCGGCAATTAAAGAATTAACAGAAAAAGTAAATAAATTAGAGGCTAAATAATATGGCATTAAACCCATCAGGACAAATAAGCTTAAATGGTACTACTGCTGGTGTATCAATAGCTGCAGAATTAAGACAACCAGGTACAGCTCAACTATCTCTTAATGATGCAGATGTTAGAGCTTTGGCTGGCGTACCAACAGGGCAAATTGTTATGCCTACTGACTTTTATGGTAAATCACTTACATATTCTGCTGAATATGTAATTGTAGCTGGTGGTGGTGGCGGCGGCGGATCTCGAGGAGGTGGTGGAGGTGCTGGTGGATATTTAACTAGCTCAGTTACATTAGTTGGTGGAACTACATATACCGCAACAATTGGTGGTGGTGGTGCAGGAAGAACAGGTCCTAGTCCTGCTGCAGTATTTACAGCAAACGGAGGAAACTCATCATTAGCAGGAACTCCAATTACTACAATTACATCTACAGGTGGTGGACCAGGCGGTAATTCAACTCCTCCAGGTTCTCCAGGTACTGTGGGTAGACCAGGAGGCTCAGGTGGAGGCGGTGGTGCTAATAACGGATCCTCAGGAAATCCTGGTCCAGCTAACGGCGTAGGTGGAACTGGCACACCAGGTCAAGGTTTTCCAGGTGGTGCTGCTTCATCACAATTTGGTGGTGGTGGGGGTGGAGCAACTCAAGCGGGTACTAGTGTTCCTGGTAGTGGACCTAGAACAGGTGGAGCAGGTGCTTTATTTTCAGTAACTGGCTCATACTACGCAGGTGGTGGTGGGGGTGGAACAAATACTGGAACTGTGGGTGCAGGTGGTTTAGGAGGGGGCGGTAGTGGAGGAACAAATCCAGGCTCTGTCCTTGCAACTGCTGGAGCAGTAAATACTGGAGGCGGGGGTGGCGGTTCAGGTTTTAATGGACAACCTGGTGGTTCAGGCGTAGTTATACTATCTGTGCCTACAGCTTTATATTCTGGAACTTATGGACCCCCAGCAAGTGTATCTATTTCTACTAGTGGTTCTAATACTATTATTACATTTACAGGAACAGGAACTTACACAGCATGAGTCACTTTGCAAAAGTTGTTGATGGAATAGTACAAAATGTTCTTGTAGTTGAACAAGACTTTATTGATGAAGGTCATTTAGGAGACCCATCATTATGGATACAAACCTCTATTAATACTTATGGTGGTATTCATTATGGACAGGATGAAAAACCTGATGGAGGCATTGCATTAAGAGGTAACTATGCTGGGATTGGGTTTACTTATGACAAAGAAAATGACGTATTTTATGAGCCAAAACCTCTTGACTCTTGGGTATTAAATCAATCTACATGGTTATGGGAAGCTCCAATACCTTATCCTACAGATGGCAAAGAGTACTATTGGGATGAAGCTACTATATCTTGGGTTAAATTAGAAGACTAAATGTTTGGATACGCATCATTTGCAGAAGTATCCTTTACTACCTTACCCTCTGCTGGGGGCAATAGCTTTTTTGAGTCAGTAACTGAAGCGTTTGGCATAGCTGATATTAATACGCAGTTATTTACTTTTAATGAAACAAGAATAGAGCCTATCGCTGAGATAGATGATTTTAACTCTGACGCAAGTATTTTTATTGGAACAATTAACGAACTTATTAGTGTAGAAGCTGCAAACACTGAAGTTTTTGATGCATTACAAAGTATCACAGAGCCTATTAATACTATAGAAAGCCAACAATCAATAGTAGCTGGGTTTGCTCAAAGTGTGACAGAGAACGTGGATGTAAACGACGTTTTAGTACCTTTCTTTGCAGCGCTACAATCTCGTAATGAAGATGCTATATTTGACGATGTAAATACTATTTCAGCGCAGTTTAATACAAGCCGAGCAGAAAATGTAATTTTAAACGACGTTAGAAACATTACGGCGCAGTTTAGTGTAGCTAGAAACGAAAACATTAACTTAGCTGATCTAAATAGTATTGTTGCTAACTTTGTAGTAACTAAAGTAGAAAATGTTGATCTTGCTGATAGTAGTGTTATAGGTAGTGTATTCTTCTTGGATATTACAGAGCCTGTTACAGTAGAAGACACGCCTACAATTAGTGCTCAGTTTATTGTAGTTAGGGTAGAAAATTCAAGGTTAAATGATTCATCTACACAGCAATCTAATTATTTACAGTCAATTACAGAGGTTATTACATTACTAGATGACTTATGTTACAACGGCTGGTTTAAGATTGATGATAGTCAGTCCGCTTCATGGGCTACAATAGCAACTCCTAATGGCGTATGGGTAGATGTAAATGATGCACAAACCCCGAATTGGGGAACCATAGATACAAAGCAACCTTGTAGTTAGGGTATAATACGGATTATTAAATAAAGGATTTATTATGTCAAGTACATATTCAAGCTTAAAAATAGAACTTATGGGTACAGGCGATCAGTCTGGTACCTGGGGTACAACTACAAATACCAATTTAGGTACGGCGATTGAAGAGGCTATTACAGGTTCTGCTAACGTAGCTTTTTCAAGTGCGGACGTAACTTTGACGCTTACTAATACTAATACGTCACAAGCTGCGCGTAATTTAAGACTTAACCTAACTGGAACTTCAGGTGGAGCTCGTAATTTAACTGTACCTGATATTGAAAAATATTACATTGTGACTAACGGTTTAGCTAATGACGTAACAGTTAAAAATTCAACAGGTCCTACATATACCATTCCCGCAGGAACTACTGGGCAAGTATTTAGTACAGGCACCGGTGTTAATGCGGCTATTAATTTTTTTGAAGGCGCTGTTTTATCAAGCGCTGCAGTTATTTTAGGTGGTGCAATTAATGCAACTCCTATAGGTGCTATCAGTGCTTCAACAGGAGCCTTTACTACATTAGCTGCTACATCAATATCTGGATTAACTACGCCTCTTTCAGTAGCTCAAGGTGGTACAGGAGCTGCAACATTTACATCAGGCGCTTTGTTAAAAGGAAATACAACAAGTGCTATTCAAGTTGCCAGTGCTGCTGATATTGTAGGACAGATTAGTACTACAGCAGTAACTAACGCTACTAACGCTACTCGAATTACGAATGCGGGTGGTTGGAATGTAACTCCAACCGGTACAGATTTAATATTTAGTTATAATGGGTCTAATGTAGGTAAAATAGATTCATTGGGTAATTTGACTGTGATAGGTAATGTAACTTCTTTCGGTACTATATAAAATGAAGATTATAGTTGGAATTTTAATTACGCTTTGTTTGTTAGTTTGCATTCATCAAGCTCACGCAGAAACCACGACAATTAATCAAAAAGGAATGCCAGTACCTAGTGCTATGGCACCTAGTATGTCTGCGTTTTCACAAGATGTTTGTGCAGTGCCTATTAGTGCAGCGGGTAATTTAGGTTTTATTTCTTTGTCAGGTGGCACAGTTTTACTTGATGAGAACTGCGTTAAAATCAAGTTAGCCAAAACACTAAACGATTTAGGACTTAAAGTAGCTGCCGTATCGGTGTTATGCCAAGATCCAAAAGTATGGGACGCTATGGAGATGAGTGGATCACCTTGTCCTATGGGAGGTTCTGTAGGTCAAGCCGCTAAGAAAGCTTGGTTCCAACGTAATCCCGAAAGGTTCAAAAAATTATATGGCGAGGATTATAATATTCCTGCTTTGCCTTCTACTAAGGAATAATGCATATGCAAATTGTTACGCAGGTTCTTGGACGTATTATGGCCCAGTTTTTGACAGTTTATATGTTGATCAAGGAACGACTCTTGCAGCTTGTCAACAACTTGCATGCCAAATTTATCCTAGCATCCCTGAGTGTGGGCAACCTGTGGACCCTCCTTGCCAAGATATTACTGAGTTTCAAAGTATTGCTTGCCAACCTAATTACTCAGGCGCAATTAATCAAAGTAGGACTAAAACATGTAGTAATAACCAGTGGACAGATTGGACAACGACTTCTAACAACTGTACGCCAGATCCTCCAACGTGTATTGAATCTGTTGAAACGAGGCAACTAACATGTCAAGCTGGCTTCGAAGGATTATCACAAGAACAAAGAACTTCGATATGCTCAGATCCGTATGGTTCGCCAACTTGGACTGCTTGGTCGGAAATTTACAATACTTGCAAGATGACATCGACGAACTTAAACAACCCGGCATCGCCGATCAGTCCGATAAGCCCAATGAATCCAAACAGTGTGCTAAACCAAGTCACAACTGCGCCAATCATGCAACCCGAACCTGTAATTGTACAGGACATGACTGCATTGACGACGACAGTAGAAACACCGGCTACTTCGGTAGCCACAGTAAAAAGCGAATCAAGTGGGGGGACATTTGCACCAAGCCCCGCAAAGAGTACGACAACGTTGGGTACAAGTAAGAAAGATAATGTAAAAGCCCCAGAAACACCTGTGGGGAAAGATTTAGTACCAGGCTTTGGCATAGTAATGTCGATGCAGCTTTTAAACGCGGGCTACAATATGCAGCAAGCGCAACTAGAAGAATCAATTAAATTTATACAGGAACAAGAATATGGACAACAACAAAACATACTCCTTGAATTTATCAGCGCAAATGATACTGGGGATTATATTATCCGTGCTAGTGCCAACAGGTGGCGCAGTATATTACGGGATAACCCTCTTCAACGATTTGACCTCGACGATTGAGGAAGTAAAAAAGATGAGCTCTGTTGAGACTCGTATTATAGTTTTAGAAGATAGATCACGTTCTACTGAGCGCCAATTAGTTGATGTGATGATGTCTAACAACCGTGCATTAGAAAAAGCAAACGAAGCTTATGGTCGTGCTATTGAAGCTAATAGTGTTGCTAAAGCTACTCAAGACAAGATCACAGATACAGTAACAAATGTAAAAGACGAAATGAAACAATTAAGAAAGGCAATGGTTAATCCATTGAACAACTAACATGCTATCAATCCTCTCCTCGATTCTCGGCTTCGCTACTGCGGGGCTACCAAACATTTTAAGCTTCTTCCAACAAAAGGGAGACCAAGCACATGAACGTAAAATGGCTGAAATGCAAAATCAACAACAAATGGCTATGGCTGAAAAAGGTTTTATTGCTCAAGAAAAAATAGCTGCTATTGAATTGGAGGGTACTTATGCTGAAACATTTGCACAAGAACGTCAAGCACTTTATGAACACGATGCAAAACTTGTACATGATGCAGCCCCATGGGTTAAAACTCTTAACGCAGCTGTCCGTCCTATTGTTGCTTTCACTTTTGTAGGGCTACTTGTATTTGTAGATATAGCTGGATTTATATGGGCAATTCACTCAACTGGATTTAGCCGTGAAGCTATGGACGTTGTATTTTCTGGTGATGAAATGAGCATCGTAGCTTCTATTATTGGATTCTACTTTGGTGCTAGAACTTGGGAAAAGAAATAAGTGAATGTATCAAAAGCTGCTATCGCTCTTATTAAACATCACGAAGGCGTGCGTAGTCGTCCCTATCGTTGTCCTGCAAACTTGTGGACTGTTGGTGTTGGCCACCTTATCGGCGATGGCAAATCTTTGCCTGATTCTTGGAACAGAACTTTTTCGCAGGAAGAAATAGATGGAATTCTTAAATCCGACCTACGTCGCTTCGAGTTGGGAGTACATAAGATGTTACCTAACGTGCCTCTTAGACAATGCGAATTTGACGCTATTATTAGTTTTTGCTTCAATTTGGGCCTTGGATGCTTTCAAAGATCAACACTCCGTCAAGCGCTTCTACGCGGGGATAAAAAGGCGGCTATGGAATCGTTAGTGAAATATTGTCGTGCAGGTGGTAAAATACTCAGAGGTCTACAAATCCGTAGATTAGACGAGAAAGCACTCTTTGAAGGTAAATAATGGCATTAGGTAAATTAGTATTTAAACCCGGTATTAACCGAGACCAAACTAACTACGCATCAGAAGGTGGTTGGTATGAAACTCAGCTTGTTCGTTTTAGATCAGGTTACCCTGAAAAATTTGGCGGTTGGACTGTATCTAATTTAAATGCGTATACCGGTTCAGCGCGATCTATATTTAGTTGGTCAACAACTGATGGGGCTAATTTAGTAGGTATTGGTACTAATAATAGAATCTATGTTGGTGCGGGTACTACGCTATATGATATAACACCTATTTATGAAACATATAATTCTGGAACAACTCCATCAACAGACAATTGCATAGGCACAACAAATGCATCTAAAACTGTAACTGTAACTATTACAGGGCACGGGGCTACTACAGGTACTTATGTAGAATTTAGTGGTATTGCAGGGCCTACTATTGGTGGTATTCCTGTTACTGAAATGAACGCAACTGTTCAAGTCACTGTAATTGATACTAATACTTTTACTTTTGAAGCTACAACCACTGCAACGTCTACCACAACTGGGCAAGGCGGCACAGCTATTACTGCTATTGTTTATATGCCTGCAGGGTTTCCTATTACAACAGCGGGTTACGGTTGGGGTACTTCTACTTGGGGGAGACTTACTTGGGGTTCAGGCTCTACGTCACCAATATTTCAACCCGTACGACTTATTTTTATGGATAAGTTTAATAACGATTTAGTATTTAATACTCAGTATGACACTGTAGGTACTACAGGCGGAGAAATTTATTATTGGGCATATACATCTGCTTTTAATACGCGTGCAGTATTGTTATCTTCAGTAGGAGGGGCGGTTGCAGTACCTCAAAAAGTTACTAAGATATTATTTAGCCCACAAGGATTTTTATTTGCTTTAGGCTGTACTAATTATGATGCTGGAGCTTCTCCGCCAGATTATTTAGGTACTTATGACCCATTACTTATACGTTGGTCTAATGTTGATCCTGATATTGGTCCAGAGCCTGAAGATTGGCAACCTGGAACTGGCAAAACTGCGGGGTTCTTACGACTCCAATCAGGTTCTAGAATTATTACTGCAATTAATACTAGACAAGAAACATTAGTATTTACTAATACATCATTAACTTCAATACAATTTTTAGGTACAGACGAAGTATTTGGTTTACAAGAGTTATCACATAACATATCAATTATTGGTGCTAATGCTGTTGTAGGATCTAATAATATTACCTACTGGATGGGTCGAGATAGATTCTATACTTATTCAGGTCGTGTTGATACATTACCTTGCACTATAAGGCAGTACATATTTACAGACCTTAACTTTGCTCAAAGCGCACTTATATTTGCCGGGGTTAACAACAAGTTTACAGAAATTATTTGGTTCTATCCTTCAGCTGATTCAGACGAAATTAATAGATATGCTGTATTTAATTACCTTGAAAATATTTGGTATTATGGCGAACTTGAAAGAACTGCATGGATTGATTCTGGTGTATTCAATAATCCAGTTGGACTCGCTAATGATGTTAATGGTGATGGATGGGTATATCAACATGAAAATGGTACAGATGATGGACAACCATTAGGAGCAGCACCGCTTCCTATTGAAGCTTATATTCAATCTGCAGATATTGATATTGATGACGGTGATAAATACATGCTTATCCGTCGCGTTATTCCAGATATTAATTTTAGAGGTTCTGAAGTAGCAAATCCTGTAACAGGCGCTAATGTTACTCCTGAAGTTACTATTACTGTGGGGGTAAGAAACTTTCCAGGTGCTTCTAGTTCAATCACTAATGAAGAAGGTCAAACTACAAATGCAGATATTGTAACTGCAACAGCAACAGTTGACCAATACACAAACCAAGTCTTTATTAGAGCACGGGGTCGACAAATGAATTTTAAAATTGAATCAGATACAATAGGCACACAATGGCAACTAGGTTTACCTAGGATTGATGCTCGCCCTGACGGAACGAGAAATTAATGGCTAGTATCCGTAGAACAAAAGCACCTAACTTACCTATACCTACTATTAGTTATAGTCAGACTTATACAGAATCGTTTAGTAATGCATTACGTTTATACTTTAATACTATAGATTCAGTATTTAATTCATTGTTAACACCAAGTGCAGGAACTACAACTGCGCGCCCAACTACCGGTTTACAGATAGGACAGCAATATTTTGATACAACAATAAATAGGCCTATTTGGTGGGATGGAACTAACTGGATAAATGCTGCAGGTACTGTAGTATAAGGATGAGAAACATGATATTATTAGACAAAATTAAGGACTCCCAATTATGATACATCAAGCTTCCCAAGGTTTAGCATCTCTAGGTCGCAATGGCGACTCAATGCTCGTTCATATGAGCCCAAAAGAAGTAGCAGGACTTCAAGGTCTAGCTATGGCTCAAGGAGGTTCATTAACTATTAATCCAGATACTGGACTTCCAGAAGCATTTAATTTAGGTAACTTTATTACTTCTTTAATACCAACAGCAGTTGGTGCTATGGTGGGTGGACCTGCAGGCGCTTCGTGGGGACTTCAAGCAGGTAGTGGCTGGGCTACAGCTGCTCCTATTTTAGCTGGTGCTGCTACTGGTGCTGCTATTGCAGGGATTAAAGGTGAAGATCCATTAATGGGCGGTATTATGGGTGGTGTAGGTGGTTACGGTGGTGCTGATTTAGGAAAGGCTTTTGGAGCAGCTACTAATCCAGGTATTACAAACACAATTTCAAGCAATATAGGTAAATCTATAGGCGATCAGGTTGATAATTTAGCTTCTAGCACAGCTCTTAATTCAGTTCAAGGTGGAAAAGCAGGTATTGATTTTAGTACTCTTGCCCAAAGCGGAGGCGCTCCAGGCATTAATTTATCTCCTAGTCAGATAGCACAGGGTTCTCTAGGTGAAACTCGCGGTGCGTTAGCAGGGTTTACTCCTCAAGCTGCTGGTGGAACATCTTCAGCTATGGATACAGCTAGTCGTTTTGTTGATAATGTTGGCATGCCTAAATTAGCTATGACAGGTGCAGGTGCTTTATTAGGTGGTTTAGAACCTTCTGATTTATATAGCGATCTCCTTAAGTCTAAAGAAGATAAATATGATCCATATGCAACATTAAATTTATCAGGTGATACAGGATTAAGATTATATGCATTAGGTGGCGCTGTAGGAAACCCATCTGTAGGTGGTGGATTATCTGATTTATATAATAGACCTGAAGGTCAAGCATTAGAAAATATTTCAAACGATGGTTATGGTATTGGTAGATTAGATAGATTAGCAAGTGCTGAAGCTATGAATAACGCTAAAACTTTAGGCTATACTGGCGGAGGCGCAATTGCTTTTGAAAAAGGTGGTTATTTAAATGGTGCTGGTGATGGAATGAGTGACTCAATTCCTGCTACAATAGAAGGTAAACAGCCGGCTCGTTTAGCTGACGGCGAATTTGTAGTTCCTGCAGATGTAGTAAGTCATATTGGTAATGGTTCATCTAGAGCAGGTTCAAAACGTTTATATAAAATGTTAGACAAAGTAAGACATGCTAGAACAGGGACAAAAAAACAGGGTCGAGAAATCAATCCTAATAAATACTTACCAGCATGAGCCAAGTAAAATTAGTAGCGCCTGATTATGTACATCAGGTATGGGGCATAATAGAACCCATGTTAAAACGAGCGTTTATTAATTTTGATAATGCTGATTATGATGTAAATCATTTAAAAGTTTTAGTTATTAAGCAATATCAATATTTATTTGTAGTTACAGAAGATAATAAAATTATAGGTGCGTTTACAGTAGAAGTGTTTAATCAACCTAATGATAGAATTGCACATACAACATGCATGGGCGGTAAAGGATTATTTAATAGTAATACTGTAAAACAATATGAAGACTGGGCAAAACTTCAAGGTGTCACCAAAATAAGAGCTTATGCAAAAGATTCACAAGCTAGACTGTTTAAAATAAAACTAGGACTTGAAAAAGTCACAAACGTAGTGGAGAAAAAGTTATGAAGATGTTTAACATATTTAACTGGATACAAACCTTAGTAAAAGCATTTACTTTTTATAGTAGTGGTGGTGGAGGTGGAGGTAGTACTTCTTCTTATTCTACAAACTTACCTGAATATGCTAAGCCATACTACCAAGAACTTTTAAAGCAAACTGGCAAACAAATTTATGAAACTGAGCCAGAAGTTAGAGATCCAAATACTGGTAAAGTTATTAGTGGCGGCAACGTTATAGGTATTAAAGCTTATCAACCCTATGAAGGTGAAAGACTTGCAGGATTTGAACCAGGTCAAATAGCAGTTCAACAAGAAACTGCGGGATTAAGAACTCCGGGCGGATTCGGCCAAGCAACTTCAGGTCTTGGTGTAGGTCAAACTATGGGTTATGGAGCCGCGGCTCAAGGTTTAAATCAAGCTTTTGGATACCAACCGCAAGACATTCAAGGCGGCACATTTGATCAAGGTGCAGCTGGATTTTATATGAACCCATATCAACAAAGTGTTACTGATATTGCTTTACGTGAAGCGAGACGTCAAGGTGATATTGAAAGATCTCGTGGAGCATTAGGCTCAATTGGTCGTGGTACATTTGGCGGTGCCCGTCAAGCTTTAATGCAATCAGAACAAGATAGAAACTTAGCTCAAAATATAGGTGATATTCAAGCTAAAGGAAGTCAAGCAGGATTCCAATCAGCACAACAACAATTTAATGCTGACCAAGCTAGAAGAATGCAAGCCGCGCAATTAACACAACAAGGTCAGCAATATGCTGCAGGTTTAGGTAAAGACATTGGTCTTGCTGGATTACAAGTAGGTACAGATGCATCTAAAGCTCTAGCTGCTACGGCCGCACAAGAACAACAATCTAATCTTGAAAGACTTAGAGCACAAGCCGCAAGTGCTGCTGAACCTCAAGCATTTAAACAAAAACAACTTGATACGGCTTATCAAACTGAAATGGAAAAACGTAATTATCAAAAACAACAACTTGAATATCTCAGTAATATTCTTCGTGGTAATGCAGGGGCTCTTGGTTCAACTCAAACACAATATGTTCCACAACCAAGTATAGCTTCACAAGTAGGCGGTTTAGGTTTAGCTGGACTTGGTCTTTATAAAGCAATGAGTTAAGGATAAAAATGAATATCATTAAATTACAAGATCAACTTAAAAGTGTGCCTGATCAATCGTTAGTGGGCTATGTTCAAAATCCTACAGGTGAAGTTCCTACTTATCTAGCTCTTAGTGAATTACAACGTCGTAAAACGATGAGAGAAAAGTATCAGCAACAACAACAACCAGCTCAAACAACTGTAGCTGAAGACTTAGCAGCGCCTACTCCACCTATGGAACAAGGTATAGCAATGGTAGCTCCACAACTGCCCGTAGAAGAACAAGGTGTTGCATCACTTCCTACAGGTGACATGTATGATGAGAAAAACTTTGCTTCAGGTGGTATTGTTGCGTTTGCTAAAGGTGGTACTACTGATGAATATGGTATTGAAATGCCTATAGTTCCTGAATGGGATGATTTAAAAATGGAACAACTAAATGCTTATGAACAATATGGTGTTGATCCTGAATTTTATGCTAAACAAGCTAAAAAATTACAAGAAGAAAGAGATGTTTTAAAAGGTGAAAAATCTGATGCTGGATGGATGGCATTAACTCGTGCAGGATTAGGTATGGCTGCAGGTACTTCTCCATTTGCTCTAAAGAATATTAGTGAAGGCGCTATTCAAGGCATTACTCAGTATGGTGCAGATGTTAAAGATATTAGAACTCAAGATAGATTATTAAAACAAGCAGATATGAAACTATCTGAAGCTCAAAATGCTCAAAATCGTGGTGATGCTCAAGGTGCTCTTAAAGCTATGGAAGAAAGAAAAAATCTTTTACTTAATGCACAAATTGAAAAAGCTAAAATTGGAGCTACTATTGCTAAAGCTACATCATCTAATAAACGAGATCTTTATAATAAAGCTCGTGATAATGCTCAAAATGCTATGAGAGATCAGTATGGCACTGCTGGTTTATCTGCAGCGCCTTTCTTTGGTGATGAATCAAAATGGAATGCTGAACTAGACAGAAAAATAGATAAAGAATTAAAGTTTTTAGCTTCTGAATACAATATTGATCCCTCTGAAATAAAGTCAATAAATAGCCCAGCAGCTACAACAACTACTGATAAACCAGCAGCTACAACAACTACTGCTAAACCGGCAGCTACAACAACTCCTGCTACCAAACCAAAACCAACACAAGCAGATATTGATTATGTAACAGCTCATCCTGAATTAAGAGATAAATTTAAAGCTCGATTTGGAATTGATGCTCCTTCTTTGGTGAATCAAATACCTAGATAATAATGGCTGATAAAATACCTGATTGGGCAAAGGAACCCATAGATCTTACTAATGTTCCTTTAAACTCACCCTTATTTGATAATATAAATCTTAATGGTGTAGAACAAGTAGATGATAATTTAGAAGATACACCCGTTGCATCGGCTACTGAATCTATTCCTGATTGGGCTTTAGCCCCCACTGCTGAAACTACTGAAGCTATTCCTGATTGGGCGCAAACACCTACCCCCGCAACTAAAACTCCATATAAACCTAGCAGTTTTGCTAGGCGAGCTATTGCAGATACAGGGATTGGTTTAGCACAAGGTGTCGTAGGGTTAGGAGAAGGTTTAGTTGGTATTGCCGATATTCCTACTTTAGGTTATGCAGGTAAAGGTATTGAAGCCGCAGAAAAAGCAATTTTTGGTGGTACATCAAAAGACTTACAACAAAATCTTCAAGAATTAAAAACTCCAGAATTACGTGAGCAAGAAAAAGCTGTTCAAGAAGCTAAAGGTGTTAAAAATACTGCACTAGCTCTTGCTAAAAACCCCCTTGCTTTCTTAGGTTTAATTGAACAATCTTTACCATCTATGTATGGTGGTGTAGGTATTGCTCGTAAAGTTTTACAAAAAACTCCTAAATTAGGAACTGCAACTGCTGTAGGTATTGGTGAAGGTGCTATCACAGGCGGTTCTATAGCAGAAGATGCGCGTCAACAATCTGAAGATGGGTTAATAACGCCTAAGCAAGCGGTTATTGCTACAGGAAGTGGTATATTAACAGGTGGCTTTGGTGCAATGGGTAGTAAGATAGCAACTAAAATAGGTTTAGATGACTTTGAAACATTATTAACAAAAAGTGCCTCACCTACTATAAGAACAACAGCTACGCAAAATTTAACTAAAGCTATTAAATCAGGTCTTGCTGAATCAACATTAGAAGAACTTCCACAATCTATTCAAGAACAAATTGCTCAGAACTTAGCTAATGATAGACCATGGGATGAAGGTGTTGCAGAGGCAGCTACACAAGGAGCTTTAGTAGGGTTTGCCGTAGCGGGTGGTTATTCAGGAATTAATACTACAATACAAAACAGTCGCATAGATAAAGCAGTTGAAAAACAAGATGCGGAAGAAGGTGAAAAGAAAGAACTAAGTCGTGAAAAACTTATTGATCAATCCTTCCAAGATTTAGTTACACAAAGTGAACAAATTAAAACTAAAACTACTCCTGAACCTAAAGTAACAGAAGAACCAACAACGATATTAAATAAAATTACGTTAACTTCGTGGGGATTAAACCCACGCTCTAATGCATTCAAAGCATTGGAAGGTGTAGATGCTTCTACTCCTGAAGGTCTTGATTTAGTGCAAAAGACTTTGGAAGCAAATAAGGGTAAAATAAACGAAACAGCAGTAGACGATTACTTAAAAGGAGTTGAAAGTGGAAGACCTATCAGTGGAACAACTCGAATTAGCGATGCGGTATCTGGAGGATCTAAATATGGAACTCCCGGAGGAATTGAAGGACGTTTCGGACCTACAGTTAATATCAGTGGAAGTCCTATTGGAGTCATTGAAACAGGAGAAGAAACAAGCAACGCTCCATTAGAAACCGTTACAGAAGATGTATATAATCAACCACAAGGTCGTGAAAGAGTTTTAACATTACAACAACTACTTAATGATCCTGATCCTATGCTACGTCGTGAAGCTAGACGTAAATTTGTAAGACAATTTAAAGAAAAACATAATGTAGAGTTAGCTAAGATAGCTGCTCAACTAGATGAACTTGCACCTAAACAAGATCCAGTAGAAAGACGTGCTGATAATATGGCACGCTATTTGGAAACCATACCTAACCCTCCATCATACTTAATTGAAGACTTAAGAAATCCTGAAATGATTCAGGAAGAAAAAGAAGACTTAATTAAGACTGCCAAAAACTATGCGTTGTCTGAGCAAGTAAGTGAACTTGATGACATCATGAAGGGCGAGAAAAAGTACGTACAAAAGATGACCGTAGAAGAACAAAAAGCTCTTGCAAGAGAAGCTAGGGAAGCTACAGAAGCTGAAGCTACATTTAAAACAATGGCTGATGAAGATGTTGCGGCTATGCAAGAAGAGTATATGGCTCAGCAAAAGCCTGAAGATTTATTATCAACACAACAAGGAACAGAAGAAGGTAAAGTTGTTGTTAATACAACTAAGCCTGCTAAGACATTAGGTCAAGCACTTAACATTATTAAAAACCAACACTTTGATAAACTTAATGCTGCACAAAAGATTATGCATAATGTTGTTACTGGTTTAGGTAATGTAGTTAAAGGCACATACAAAGTTATGGGTCTAGAAAAGGGTGAGTTCGGTAAGTATAGCCCTACTATGAATAAGACTACGATTAGTCCTGACGCAGGTATTGAAACTATTTACCACGAAGCATCACATAGTGCTACCACATGGGAAATTAAAAAACATGTAACTATGAAGAATGGTCGACCAGTTGCACGTACTAAAATTGGTGAAGACTTAGTGGCTATATTTGACGCAGCCGAAGCTCGTGCTATGCAAGAGGAAAGAGACTTTGGTGAAGCATTTAAAAACATGGATGAGTTTGTTGCTAACGCATTTAATAATGCGGATTTTGAAAGATTCTTAGCTGATACGCCTAGCGTAGTAGAATCACCAGCTCCGTTAACTTCGTTGTGGACTGACTGGCTAAATGCTCTTGTTGATATGTTCAAGATTCCTAATATGGATAAGTCATTACTTAGTGACCTTGTAAGTGTTGCGCCTGACTTATTTGTAGGCACAAGACCTGAGAACTTAAAGAACTTCCCTGCGGTTGAACCTCTCTACCAAAAAAATGCTAATAAAACAGCAGATCAATTACAAGAAGAAACTGGTATTAATAAACTAAATACGGGTTCATCAAAGAGTATCTTTAAAACAATAGCTGATTTAGATATTAAGCATGCGATAAGGAACTTTACTTCTGCGGTATTCTCCTCTGACTCAGGTCTTAATTCAGCTATGCGTGAGGCTATGGATAAAGCAGGATTACCATTCTCAAAAATAAAAGAAGTTGTTCAGTCTATGATGACTTCTCAAGCATTGCATGCAGAAAACCTTGCGTCATACTTCTTAGAATTAGGTGGTATTCAATATAATAACGATTCATTTACCTTTGAAATTATTCCATCTCAGTCAGGTGCAAGCTGGGGTAATATGATGAAACGTATTGGTGAGATAGGTAAGCAATATGGTAAGAGCTATGAAAAAATGGAACTTCATGCTCATACATACTTTGTAGCTAGACGCGCTGCAGAGTTAATTAAAACTAATACAGCGTTAAAGAAAAGAGTATTGAAGTTACTTGTAGATGGTGATAAAAAAGGTGCTAAGAAACTTTGGGAAAAACAATATAAACTAGTTCACTTAAATAAAAAACAAATTGAAGCAGGGTTATCATTAAGAGATAAATTTCCAGAACTAGATGAAATTGTAGATCAGTGGAATGAAGTACGTCTTAATGTAATTCAGTTCCTTGTAGATACAGGTTATTACAACCAAGAAGATGCTACTGAGTTAGCAGAAGCTATGGAATATGTTCCGTTCTATCGTGTGGCTCAGCTTGAAGCTGGAGAAGGTCCTAGAGAAAATACTCGTGGATTATTAGACAGAACGCGTGAAAAACGATTTAAAGGTTCCTATGATGCCGTAAACAACGTCTTTGATAATATGGAGCGTTGGATTACTTATTCTATACGTAAAGGTATTGGTAATAAAACTGCACAAAATGCCGTTAAAGCTATGCAAGAAATTATGCCTGATGATATATCAGGTCCATTACCTCAAGGGGCTAATGTTAATCCAGGCAATAAGATTGTAGTATGGCAAAATGGTTCCCCTCGTACATATAAATTAGAAGACCCGCTATTTGTACATTACTTTACAGGTGCTCAAGCAGCGTTTGGTCCGCTTGTAGATTTCTTTACACCTACCAACAGATTCTTTAGAGCATCGGTTATTTATGATCCTATATTCTCTGTTAAACAGGTTATTATGGACGCTCAATCAGCGATGACTACATCAGGTGTTAAGTATCCATTTAAGATACCTCTCTTAGCGG